>LNFM01000898.1_pt1 | contig 81142 bp, 74 predicted proteins | sample 596031 | NCBI WGS metagenome assembly LNFM01 (sample SAMN04254537, study PRJNA301005) | activated carbon metagenome | isolation source: dual media filters at the Ann Arbor, Michigan drinking water treatment plant | place: USA: Ann Arbor | reverse complement strand
TGGGGCGCGATCTGCCAGAGGATTTCGCGCTCGATCAGCGCCTCGCGCACCAGCCGAAACTCGTAATATTCGAGATAGCGCAGGCCGCCATGCACCAGCTTGGTCGACCAGGACGACGTCCCGCTCGCCAAATCATTCATTTCACACAGGAAAACAGAGTTGCCCCGGCCCGCCGCATCGCGCGCGATGCCGCAGCCGTTGATACCGCCTCCAATGACGGCGAGATCGAAAACCCTGTCCAACGAACGTTCCCCGGCGGCGATCGCCTGTTCGTTTCGGCGATTTAGCTTTCGTATTGGAGTAAATCACAAAGAAAAGCGAAAGCAAGTGAAAACGGGGAAATGGGTTGGGAAACCCCCTTGATCCGATTGGATTTGAATACGGCGACTCGTGTCCCGGACGCGGCGCAGCGCATAGCGCTGCTCCGCAGAGCCGGGACCCATGCTGATACGTCGACGTCGAGCGTCGTGGGCCCCGGCTCTGCAGCGCATCACTTCGTGCTGCGCTGCGTCCGGGGCACAGAGCGGATCGCGCTACTTCAGCCGCACCACCGTCGATGCCGGCTCGCCCGCCTCCTCGATATCTGCCGCAGGCTTCTCCATCGCCTCCACCACCTCGATCCCACGCGTGTGGCAAATGTTGGCGAGACTCGCGGGCAGCGGCGCATCGGTGACAAACGTCTGGATCTGGCTGAGATGGGCGATGCGCACCGGCGCGCTGCGGCGGAGTTTTGTGGAATCCGCGACCAGCATGACGCTGCGCGCGTTCGCAATGATCGCCTGCGCCGCCTGCACCTCGCGATAGTCGAAGTCCAATAGCGCGCCCTCCTCGTCGATCGCGGATGCGCCGATGATGGCGTAATCGACCTTGAACTGGCCGATCAGACCGATCGCGGTCGAGCCGATCACGGCGCCGTCGGCGCGGCGCACCGCGCCACCGGCCACGATCACCTCGATGCGCGGGTGACGATACAAGAGCATCGCGACGTTGAGGTTGTTGGTGATGACGAGCAGGTCCTCGTGCGAGGTCAGCGCGCTCGCGACTTCCTCCGTCGTGGTGCCGATATTGATGAACAGCGAGCAGCCGTTCGGAATGCGCTGCGCCGCAGCAATGCCGATCGCCCGCTTCTCGTCGGCGGCCACGAAGCGCCGCGCTTCGTACGCGAGGTTCTCGACGCCGGAGGCGATGATGGCGCCGCCGTGAATGCGCGTCAGCGAGCGCTGGTCGCAGAGGTCGTTGAGGTCCTTGCGGATGGTCTGCGCCGACACCTCGAAACGACGCGCGAGATCTTCCACGATCACGCGGCCGGAGGCACGGGCGATGTTGAGAATTTCAGTCTGGCGGTTGGAGAGTCCGGCCATGGCGGCACCCTTGAGATACGCACGCGGGCACAATGATGCCGTTATGGTGCGGCTGATTGGCGCCGCGGTCAACGAGGGAGATCAGCCGCAAGGCAAATAAGAGGGCGACCACGAAACCTGATTAAAGGCACTATCGGCGCCGAAGCCACGCCTTCGCAGTTGCACCATGGCTCGACAAATCACCACGTGACCGCAAGACTGCCTACGCAACAAGACTGCCCACATAACAACACTGCCTGCAAACTCAGGAATGGAGGAAACCATGAACATCGATCGTCGCCAGCTGGCTCTGCCGGCGCTTGCCATCGGCCTCGTCAGCATGATCCCGGGCATCGCTTTTGCCGGTGCGGACGAGGATGCGGTTGCGAAGAACGTCGAGGCGTTCCGCGCGGCGCAGGCGGCCGGCAATGCCGACGGCATCGCCCCGCTCTGCGCGGAAGAACTCAGCTACAGCCACTCCAGCGGCGCGGTCGACACCAAGGCGGCCCTGCTGGATGGCGTCAAGAACGCGAAATACAAATGGACGACGCTTGAATACAAGAACCCGACGGTCCGTGTCGTCGGCCCTGCGGCGATCGTGCGCTTCAACTTCGTCGGCGAGCAGGAGTTTACCGACGGCAAAAAGACGCCGCAGAACCTTGCCATCCTGATGAACTGGCAGAAGCAGGGCAACGAATGGAAGCTGCTGTCGCGGTCGGCGACCAAGCTCTGAGCGCTGAAAGAAGGTCGCTGGCGGTCAGGCCGCCAGCGGCATTCCGTTCGCGAGCTTGCGGGCGGCGCGCTCGGCCTCGCGTGCGTTGCGGAACACCTGGCCCTCCAGGCGATAGAAACGGCGCGAGGCCGCGAAAAACCTGAAGCCTTTGGGATCGCGCACGACGATGCCCGCCGGCTGCGAAGAAACCTCGATAATGTAGCTGTCCGACATGAGCCCGGCCTTAAGATTAATTCCGGCCTACCAACGGGTTGCATGGCCGATTGTTCCTCCGGCCACCGTTGCGCCGCATGGGTAACCTATGCCAAAGCTGGCCACGGGACTTGCCACGAATCGCTCAAAAGGCCGGAGAAACGAGATGATACCGAAATTCGCGCTTTCGATGCTGGTTGCCCTTGCCATTTGCACCCCCCTCCAGGAAGCGGCGGCGCAGGAAAGCACGCTCGGCGGCGCGCTGTTCGGCGGCGCTGCAGGCGCCATTGTCGGCGGCGCGCTGGGTGGCGGCCGCGGTGCGGCGATCGGCGCCATCGTCGGCGCAGGCACGGGTGCCGCCATCGGCGCACAGGGCGAGCCGCGGGCGGGTGGCTATCGCTGGTATCAAGGCAACTGCTATGTCGAACAGCCCGGCGGCTGGGCTGCGGTTTCGCCGCGCTATTGCGGCGTCCAGGCGCAATACGCGCCGCCGCCGCGCTACTATGACGACACCCCGCGCTGCATGCGCTCGCAGAGCTACGATCCCCGCCGCGGTACGTTCATCGGCCGCGACGGCTACGAGCGCCCCTGCCCGTAAAAATCAATTGAAGAGAACCAGCCAGGGCAGAATGGGTTTAGGCTGGTTCGATTGGACCGCGGGTTCACTCAACCTCTCCCGCTTGCGGGGGAGGTCGGCGCGAAGCGCCGGGTGGGGGCTCTCTCCTCCTCGAGAGTCTCTCCGTGGAGACACCCCCACCCCGGCCCTCCCCCGCAAGCGGGAGAGGGGGCGCACCTCCCTCGTGGTAACAACCAAACTTGATCCCATCGTGCTCTACGTCGCGATCGGCGTATCCTGCCGCACCGGTTGCGGACGGCCGTCGTCGTCGATCGAGACGTAGGTGAAGTTGCCGTCGGTCACCAGGATCGACTGCATCTCCTTGCGCCGCACGACCCAGGCTTCGAGGTGAACGGTGATCGAGGTTCGTCCGACCCGCACCAGATTGGCGTAGACGGAAACGAGATCGCCGACATAAACGGCTTTGCGGAAATTCATCGCGTCGATCGCCACCGTCACCGTGCGCGATTGCGCGATCTTGGAGGCGAACACGCCGCCGCCGAGATCCATCTGGCTGAGCAGCCAGCCGCCGAAGATGTCGCCATTGGCATTGGTGTCGGCGGGCATCGCCAGCGTGCGGATGCAGAGATCGCCGCGCGGCCCGGTCTCGGCCGGGTTCGGCGCGTGAACATGCGTCTCCGTCACTTGAACGTCTCCCAGCCGGCATCGGGCGTGAACCGGCCGCCGAATTTATCCGTGAGCGCGTCCAGCGCCGCGACCACGTTGTCCACGCCGCGGGTGCGCGCATAGTTCAACGGCCCGCCGCGGAACGGCGCGTATCCAGTGCCGAAGATGACGGCGCCATCGACCGCATCGGCGTTGTCGACGATGCCTTCGCGCAAGGCTGCGACACAGACGTTGGACATCGGCAGGATCAGCCGGTCGATCATCTCCGCCGTCGGCTCCGTGGTTGCGGGCAGACCGGACGAGGTATCCGCCTTGCCGTCCTTCCAGACGTAAAAGCCCTTGCCGGACTTGCGGCCGAGTTCGCCCCTTGAGACCTTATCGCGCAACCAGGCCGGCGTCGGCGGCAGCAGTTCGCCGAATTTCGAGCGCAGCATGTCGCCGACATCGAGACAGATATCGAGACCGACCTGATCGGCCAGTTCGATCGGGCCCATCGGCATGCCGAACTTCTTCGCGGCGGCGTCGATGACCGATTTATCGATCTTTTCGTCCAGCATCAGCATCGCTTCCAGCATGTACGGCGTCAGCGCGCGGTTGACGAGGAAGCCGGGCGACGACTTCACCGGCAGCGGCAGCCGGTCGATGGCGCCGACGAACGCGAGTGCCTGCTTCAGCAGTTGCGCATCGGTGCCGTCATGGCTGACGACCTCGACGAGCTGCAGCCGCGACACCGGATTGAAGAAGTGCAGGCCCAACAGCCGTTCGGGCTTGGCGAGCGTCGTGCGCAGATCCTGCAGCGGAATGCTGGAAGTATTGGTGGCCAGAATCGCGCCGGGCTTCATTTTCGGCTCGAGCCCGGCATAGACCTTCTGCTTCAGCTCCAGCTTTTCCGGCACCGCCTCGATGATGAGATCGGCATTGCGGACGCCCTCGGCCTGCATGTCCGGAATCAGGCGGTCGAGCGCGTCGCGCACGGACGTGCGCTTGCGCAGGATCTTGCCGAACAGGTCGGCCGCGCGCTTGATCGCGCTGGCGATCGGCTCCGGCTTCATGTCGGCCAGCGTCACCCGCATGTCCTGCCCGGCGCACCAGGCGGCGATGTCGCCGCCCATCGCGCCGGCGCCGATGACGTGAACGTGTTCGATCCTGTTGCCGCTTCCGGCGAGCTTCTTCATCTGCTCGCGCAGGAAGAACACGCGGATCAGGTTCTGCGCGGTCGGCGTCACCATCAACTTCGCGAACGACGGCTGCTCCGCGCGCAGCATCGCCATCCTGTCGCCGCCATGCTTTTCCCAGAGATCGATCAGCGCATAGGGCGCGGGGTAATGCTCCTGCGGCGCAGCCTTGACGGCCTCACGGCGCATCCGCGAGGCGGCGAAACCCCGGACGGAACCGAAGCCGAAAAGGGTATTGAACATCCCCGGCCGCGTGCGCTTCAGGCGGCCGGACACGGCGTCCTTTACCGCATTCAGGACGTGCCGCTCCTGCGTCACGGCATCGACCAGCCCGAGCGACTTTGCTTTGCGCGCATCGATGGTCTTGCCGGTCAGCATCAGCGGCATCGACTGCAGGGGATTGACGAGCTGCGTGAAGCGCGCGGTGCCGCCGAGGCCTGGATGCAGGCCAAGCATCACCTCGGGGAAGCCGAAGCGCGCGTCTTCAATGGCAATCCGCATCTGGCAGGCAAGCGCGACTTCGAGGCCGCCGCCAAGGCAAAAACCGTGAATCACGGCAACGGTCGGAATTTTCAGTTCTTCGAGGCGATTGATCACGGCATGGGCGCGGCCGATCTCCATCTCGACCGCGCCGGGATCGCTGACGCCACGGAATGCGTTGACGTCGGCGCCGGCGATGAAGCCTGATGTCTTGGCGGAGCGGATGACGAGCCCTGTCGGCCGCTGGGATTCCAGCTCAGTCAGCACCTTGTCGAGTTCCTCGATCAGGTCTGCCGAGAGCGTATTGGCGCTGGTGCCCTCGCGGTCGAACAACAGCCAGGCGACGCCGTCGGCATCGCGGGTCAGCTTGAAATTCCTGTAAGCGCCGACGGCATCGGGCTTCGGCCCGAGTTCGAGCACGCGATCGCCGAGAAGGTTCATGATCCGAGATTCCATGATCACACCGTCTCTATCAGCATCGCTCCGCCCAGCCCGCCGCCGATGCATTCGGTGGCGATGCCGCGCCTGGTGCCCAGTCGTTTCATGGCGTTGACGAGGTGCAGCACGATACGGTTGCCGCTGCATCCGACAGGATGGCCGAGGCTGATCGCCCCGCCATCGACGTTCAGCCTGGTCTGGTCGAGCTCACCGGCAGCACCTTCGAGGCCCAGAATTTCCCTGCAGAACTTTTCGTCATTCCAGGCGGCAAGACAGCCCAGCACCTGCGTCGCAAACGCCTCGTTCAATTCCCAGGTCTCGATATCGGACAGCGTCAGTTCGTTGCGCTTCAAGAGCTCCGTCGCCGACAGCACCGGGCCGAGGCCCATGATGGCGGGATCGAGCGCCGACCACTGGCTGTCCAGAATGACGGCCTTCGGCGTCAGGCCGTACTTGGCGACGGCCTCCTCGGAGGCGAGGATCACCCAGGACGCGCCGTCGGTGATCTGCGAGGAATTGCCGGCGGTGACCTTGCCCCAGGGACGCTCGAACACCGGCTTCAGTCTGGCCAGCGATTCCGGCGTCGAGTCGGGCCGCACGCCGTCGTCATGATCGTAGAATTTGCCGTCGCGCGCGAACGAGGTTTCCACCTCGCCCTTGAGCCAGCCTTCGGATTGCGCTTTCGCCAGCCGCTTGTGGCTTTCGGCCGCATAGGCGTCCGACTGCGCGCGGGTGATGCCGAACAGGTGCCCGACCACTTCGGCGGTCTGGCCCATGTTGAGCTCGGTGATGGGATCGGTCAGGCCGCGTTCAAGCCCGATGATCGGCTTGAGATAGGCAGGCCTCACCTTCAGCGCGGCCATGATCCTGGCGCCGATGCCCTTGGCGCCGGCGACGCCTGCGAACCAGCGCACGCCCTGCTGCGGCCACACCAGCGGCGCATGACTCAGCGCTTCCGCCCCGCCGGCCAGGATCAGGTCCGAGACGCCCTCGCGGATGTAGCGGTACCCTGTGTCAATCGACTGCATGCCGGAGCCGCAATTGATCTGCACCGTGAAGGCGACCATCCTCTCGCCCATGCCGAGCCGCAGCGCGGCGACGCGGGCCGGATTCATCTCGTCGGCGATGACATTGACGCAGCCCAAAATCACCTGATCGAAAGCGCTGGGCGCAAAAGGCTGCCGCGCCAGCAGCGGCCGGCCGCATTGCACGGCGAGATCGACCGGGGTGAACGGCCCGGGACCGGAACGCGCCTTCAGGAACGGCGTCCGGCTGCCGTCGATAATAAAGACCGGTCGCGCCATTAGCTTGCCGCCCTCTGCTCACCCAGTTCCTGGAAGAACTGATGCACGTCGGCCGGCTTCCTGTAAATCGGCGACAGCGCTTCGGCTGCGAAATCGTCGACCTCGATCACCTTCGACACCGCCTCATGCGCCGCCTTGAGGTTTTCGCCCTGGGCCTGCGTGATCACGCCCTTCTTCACGGCCTCCTTCCAGTCGTGCAGGCGCGCGGCCCGCATCTGCCTGGAAATGCCTTCGGCCGCCGTCACCAGCAGGAACGCCTTCTCCAGCCGGGCCACGCCGCCATCGTCGTCGACATGCGACAGGTCGGCCGTCAGGCGGTCGCGCGACGCCGACGGCTCCAGCACCAGCTGCGCGCACTGATGCACCACGCGGTCGGACGGGCCGAGCACCTTTGCGCCGAACGGCTGGATCAGGAATTTCAGGATCACCGCCACGAAGCGGTTCGGCAGATTGGCCAGGATTTCCGCAAAACGGTTCTCGATGGTGCGGAAACCGCTGGCCATGCACCATTCCAGCGCCGCGAAGTCGGCCTGCTGCCGGCCCTCGTCCTGCCAGCGCTTCAGCGCCGCCGACAGCAGATAGAGTTCGGACAGGATATCGCCGAACCGGGCCGAGAGCATTTCCTTGCGCTTGAGCGCGCCGCCGAGCGTCAGCAGCGCCATGTCGGCGCACAATGCAAAGGCCGAAGAGTAGCGCGAGAGCTGGCGATAGAACCGCGTCGCCTCACCGGCGTCCGGCGCAGGCGCAAACCGGCCGCCGCTCCAGCTCCGGCCCCAGGCGCGGAACATGGTCTTGAAGCTGTGGCCGACATGATTCCAGAACGCCTTGTCGAAGGCGTCGAGCCCCTTGGCACGGTCGGCTTCACCCAGCGCATTCATCTCCTCAAGCAGGAAAGGATGAGCGCGGATAGCGCCTTGGCCGAACACGATGAGATTTCGCGTCAGGATATTGGCGCCCTCGACGGTGATGCCGACCGGCACCGCGCGATAGAGGTTGCCCATGTAATTCTGCGGCCCGTCGATCACCGCCTTGCCGCCATGGATGTCCATGGCGTCGTCGATCACGAGCCGCATCCGCTCGGTGGCATGCAGCTTCATGATGCCGGAAATGACCGCCGGATGATGCCCCTGGTTGAGCGCGGCGCAGGTCAGCCGGCGCGCGGCGTCGAGCAGGTAGGCGGTGCCGGCAATACGTGCCAGCGGCTCCTCGATGCCTTCGAACTTGCCGATAGCGATGCCGAATTGCTCGCGGATACGGGCATAGGCGCCGGTGGTGCGCGCGGCGTAGGCCGCGCCTGCGGCCGACAGCGACGGCAGTGAGATGCCGCGGCCGGCGGCGAGCGCGGTCATCAGCATCTTCCAGCCCTGCCCGAGCCGAGCCTGCCCGCCGATGATGTAGTCCAGCGGGATAAAGACATCGCGGCCCCAATTCGGGCCATTCTGGAACACCTGCATCGACGGCAGATGCCTGCGGCCGATTTCGACGCCGGGCAGATGGGTCGGGATCAGTGCGACCGTAATGCCGAGCTCTTCCTGCTCGCCCACGAGATGATCGGGATCGTATGCCTTGAAGGCGAGGCCAAGCAGCGTCGCGACCGGGCCCAGCGTGATGTAGCGCTTGTGCCAGTTCAGCCGCAGGCCGATCACTTCGCGGCCTTCGAAATTGCCCTTGCAGATGACTCCTGTGTCGACCATCGAGGCCGCGTCGGAGCCGGCTTCCGGGCTGGTCAGGCCGAAGCACGGAATGTCGGTGCCCTCGGCGAGCCGGGGCAGCCATTTCTGCTGCTGTTCGGTCGTGCCGAAACGCATCAGCAATTCGCCGGGACCGAGCGAGTTCGGCACCATCACGGTGACGGCGGCGGTGAGCGAGCGCGAGGACAGCTTGCGCACCACTTCCGAATGCGCGTAGGGCGAGAAGCCGAGCCCGCCATATTCCCTGGGGATGATCATGCCGAAGAATTTGTGGCGCTTGATGAACAACCACGCCTCGGGCGGCAGGTCGCGCCATTCCCAATTGATCTTCCATTCGTCGAGCATGGCGCAGAGTTCGTCGACCGGGCCGTTGAGAAAATCCCGCTCTTCGGCGGTCAATGTCGCCGGCGCAGTCGCCAGCAATTTCGACCAGTCGGGATTGCCGGTGAAGAGATCGGCGTCCCACCAGACGTCGCCGGCTTCGAGCGCCTCGCGCTCGGTATCGGACATCGCCGGCAAGACGCCGCGTGCCCAGGAGAAAATCGGTTTGCTGATGAAATCGCGGCGGAAGCTCATGGCGAACCCTCCTGGTCTGCGGCGCGACGTCGCGCCCTCACCCGTGCCAAACGAGCACATTCTAGCTGACGGCACGGGATTAGGGGGACGTTTCGCGTCGGGAATGAAGCGAATTTGATGAACCTGGAGATAACGGCAAAGGCCTGCACACGTTCCCAAATGTCCGCATTGTCTGTCGTTTAGGGAACGGTGAGGTCACCGATGAGTGAGAAGCGCGAGCAAGCCCACCGCTCCGCCCCGACGGCACGCTGGTCTACGAATACCGCTTGCTGCGCCGTCGCTCGTTGGGAACGAATATGGCGAACACTTCTTTGACGCGAGCGGCAGGCGTGACATCGCGCGGAAAGCGAAGCTCGGCCGTCGCCCGGGTTTCCTCCTGACGAGGCGCATAGAGGGCGCTCTCGTACAGCGAGCCGTCGAACCGCAAATCAGCTTCGTCGTGAGCGAGATAAGCGTTTGAAGCAAACAAGAGTACGAGCAACGCCGATCCGGCGCAGGTAAAATATCTGGAAATGGGCATGGATGGACGAGCCTCCCCCTTCTTGAAGGAGAAGGTGCGTCGTTCGCGATAAAAGCCGGGTTTAAGGCCGCCCAGCTTTTGCCGGAGCGGTTGGTTGCCGGTTTAGAATTTGTGACAATTTTTAGTGAATTGGCTTTCTCCGCCGTCATTCCGGGGCTCGCGAAGCGAGAACCCGGAATCTATCGTGCGACGGGCGATGCGGCCCGGAATGACCGGGAGCAAGCCGCTTAGCCCGGCCCCGCCCCCTGCGTTGCCGTGTACACGGCGTAGAGCGACTGGCTAGCGGCCATGAACAGGCGGTTGCGCTTGGGGCCGCCGAAGCAGACGTTGCCGCAGACCTCGGGAAGCCGAATGCGGCCGATGAGCTTGCCTTCCGGCGTCCACACCGTCACGCCGCTATATCCCACGGCACGACCGGCATTGCTGGACGCCCAGACATTGCCGTTGACATCGCAGCGCACGCCGTCCGGTCCGCATTTCACGCCGTCGACCATGCAATCGCTGAACCGCTTGTGGTTGGTGAGCTTGTTGTCGGTGCCGACATCGAACACAAAGATCTCGCCCTTGCCGCCCGGACCGGTATCACCCGGTCCCTTGCCGGTCGAGGCGACGTACAGCTTCTTGTAGTCGGGCGAGAAGCAGAGACCGTTGGGATCGGGCACCTGCTCCTCCGTGACCACGAGGTCGATGCGGCCGGACGGATCGATACGATAGCAGTTGGTGGGCAGTTCGCGCCTACCGGGCACGAAGCCTGCCGGCTGTCCGATCCGTGGATTGAGCTTGCCGGCGGCGTTGCTCGGGCCTCCCGCGACATCGGGCGCGCCCTCATAGAGCTGACCGCCATAGGGCGGGTCGGTGAACCAATAACTGCCATCCGGATGGGCGACGACGTCATTCGGCGAGTTGAGCTTCTTGCCGGCGAAATTGTCCGCCAGCACGGTCGCGGTGCCGTCGTGCTCATAGCGCACCACGCGGCGGGTGAGATGCTCGCAGGAGAGCTGCCGGCCCTGGAAATCGAACGAATTGCCGTTGGAGTTGTTGGACGGCGCGCGGAACACGCTGATATGACCGTCGTCCTCCGACCATCGCATCTGCCGGTTGTTGGGAATGTCGCTCCACAGCAGATAGCGGCCCTGCGCGCTCCAGGCCGGGCCCTCGGCCCACAACAGCCCGGTATGCAGGCGCTTGATCGCCGTGTTGGGCTGGGCGAGGTCGTTGAACGAGGGGTCGACCGCGAGAATGTCGGGATCCCAGAGTGATCGTGGACGGCGGCGCCACTGGTCCGCCTTGAGGTCCGCCTTGCGCCAGTGCGCCGCCGAGCCCGCCCATTGTGGCGCCGGCGGCGATCGCCAGACCGTGGACGAGCGTTCGTCGTGAAACCGTGTCTGCTGGATCGCACTGCTGCTGTGGATCGCGTTGCTCCCGGTGTGTCATCGCATCCTCCCTGTGTGCGCCGGCCGTTGATCGGACCTGGCAACTTGAGGTTAATATGAACTGCTTCTGGTTGCGAGAATTGCTTTCAACCTTGCCCGCACCCTCTTGCAACGCAAGGTGGCCGTGGCAAGTCATGCCATGAAGCGAGAGATCACCACTTCAGCAACCATGGCAGGCATGCATCGCTCACCGCAGCACTTCGCCATGCAGAACATTGCGCCCGGCCTGGCGACCGCAACAGACTGTTAGGCAAATCCCCAGGTATCGTTTGCGGCTATGGCGCCATATCGATCCCGTATTTGCAATGCCGAGCCGCACCGAATACGACCTCCGCACACCCGCCATAACGGCTGCGCTCGGCCTCGGCGGTTGTGCGGAATTCACTGTCCGGTCTGATCAAAAACAAAAAAGGAAAATCGAGAATGTTGAAGTCACGTATCGGCCTCGCTCTTGCGGCCGCCCTCGTCATGGGGTCGTCGGTGATTGCAATCGAACCGGCAATCGCTGCTGAAGGATGCGGCCCGGGCTGGTGGCGCGGCCCGTGGGGCCATTGCCGGGATACGCCATACACCGGTCCCCTTCCGAGAGGCGGATACCAGATCGAATTTCGGCCGGCCGACAACGGCTGCCCTCCCGGGTTCTGGCGCGGACCGTATGGCCATTGCCGCAACACGCCGTTTCACGGCCGACTGCCAAACGGCAACTGGAAGTAACGAGCAGCGCGCATCGGCGTATATCGAGAATGCAAAGACCGCCTCCGGGCGGTCTTTTTTGTTCACTCACGCACCAGCGCGATGCCGGCTCACTTACGTCAAGCCCTCATCCGGAATGTTCAACACGTTGCCGCACGCCTTGCAGTGCACCGCATCGCTGTCGTGACGTTGCAGTCCGCAGGTCGGGCAGGAAAACCGCACCTTGTGCGGGGTCAGCAGCGCGCGGGCAAGATTGAAGAACAGGGTGACGCCGAAAATCATGATGACGACGGTGATCATGCGGCCGGTTGTTCCCGACAAGGTGATGTCACCGAAGCCGGTCGTCGTCAGCGCCGTAACCGTGAAATAAAGCGCGTCAGCATAATTCGCGATCTGATCGTTGCGGAACTTCTGCGTTTCGTAGACGATCGCAGTCATCACGAAGATGAACACGGCGAGGTTGGTGATGGCAAAGATGACTTCCTCGTTGCGCCGGAAGAACGAGCTGTCTTCGCGCAACCGCGCCAGCATCTGGTAGTCGCGCAACAGCCGCAGCGTTCGCAGAACGCGCAGAAAGCCTCCGGCCTCCCCGGCGAGCGGCGCCAGGAATGAGATGATCGCGACGATATCCGCCCAGGTCGAGAAGCGGGTGAATTCGCGCAGACGGTTCCGGCTGGCGACCAGCCGTGCAGAAAAATCCGCGAGGATCACGACACCGAAAAGGACGTCAAGCGCTTCCGTGATGTCGTTGGAAGGAAGAAACGACGTCGCAATAATGAAGGTGAGGGTTACGATATCGAACACCAGAAGGGCGTAGCGGAAGCGAACGCCCTCCGGCGTTGCGCCCTCGTAAAGGCGCCTGATATTCTTCAGCAGGGATGCACGCGGCATGCCGGCATTTTCGCTACTCGCGCGCAAGATTGCAAATGATCGTTGGCAGAGACGGTGGCGATTCCAGTTCAGAACGAGCAGCCCAGACGGTCACTTCCTGTTGGCCGCCTCGCGCTCGATGAACGCGACTTCCGTGCCCTTCTTCAGGAGTTTCGCCAGCCGGTCGACGTCCCAGTTGGTGAGGCGTACGCAGCCGTGCGATTCCGACTTGCTGACCTTCGAGGGGTTTGGCGTGCCGTGAATGCCATAGCTTTCCGACGACAGGCCGATCCAATGAGAGCCCGCGGGGTTGTTCGGCCCCGGTCTGATGGTGAAGGCCTCTTTGGACTTCACGCCCTTGAACTTGTAGTCCGGATTGTAGCGATAGTTCGGGCGCGCATCGATCGATGTCACCTTGAGTACGCCGCCTGGCGTCGGCTTCTCGTCGCTGCCGACACTCGCCGGGAAGAAGGCGATCAACTCGCCTGCATCGCCGAAGACCTTGACCGTCTGGGCTTCCTTGTCGACCTCCACCCGCGTAACCGGTCGTTTGGCCTGCTTCGGCTTGGCACTTGACTTGGCACTTGTGTCCTTTGGCATTGTATTCACCACCGAGATGGTCTGGCCGGCCTCGTCGAATCTCTTGCCGGGATTGAGCGCTTCGAGCAGCCCTTCGCTCATGTGAAATCTTTCGGCGAGGGCCTCGCGCGGGCTGATGTAATCCAGCGACTTCAGCTCCTTCATGTCTTCCATCTTCGCGGGAAGCTTTTCCAGGAACGGCCCTTTGACGTCCTTCTCCGTAATCTTGTAGTCGATGACTACAGGCTCCGAACTGGTGGCAAGCAGGGCGTCCCAGACTTCGGAAGTCAGCGGCTGTTTGCCTGCGGTGAGGCCCCTGGATTCAGAAAATGCCTTAAGGGCTTTTTCGGCGTTCTCGCCGAGCTTGCCGTCGATTTCGCCGGGAGAAAAGCTGGCGCGGTCGAGAAGCACCTGCGCCTTGACCACCGCAGGATGAACCCTGTCGTCGGCCGGCGCCTTGCCCTTGAATTCGGCGTTGTTGACCGATGCAGCGTCAGGGCCGGCCAGAGCTGGAGCAACGAGGCACGCGAGCAAGATCATTCCGGCAAACAGGCGGATCATGGTAATCTCCGAAACACGTCTGATAAGGATTTGGACGGCGCGGAGTTCCGTGGGAGTCGCCGGTTACACGAAATCAATCCGGCCGGATCATCTCGAACATGTTTTCCGGCTTGATCTCGAAATAGTCGCCGCGGCGGCCGGCGCGGACGATCGGGTGGGCGAGCCCGGTCTGGTAGACGCCGTCCTTGATGAAGTCCTTGTCGATGTGCACGGCGACGACCTCGCCGAAGGTAACCCAGGCCTGCGCCTTCTCGCCATTGGCGCCTTGCAACTGGACGATCTGGGTCAGCTTGCATTCGAAGGCAACCGGGCTTTCGGCCACGCGCGGCACGTTGACGAGCTTGCAGGGCGCGGCCGTAAGGCCCGCGATCTTGAACTCGTCGACATCGCGGGCGACATGGGCTGCGGTGGCGTTCATCTGCTTCGCCAGATCCATGGTGGCGAGATTCCAGACGAATTCCCCGGTGTCCTGGATATTGCCCGCGCTATCCTTCCAGTTCGTCGAGGAAAAACCGATGATCGGCGGCACATAGCAGAAGGCGTTGAAGAAGCTGTAGGGCGCCAGGTTGATGTTGCCGCTACCATCGCGGGAGGAGATCCAGCCGATCGGGCGCGGGGCGATGATGGCGTTGAAGGGATCGTGCTTGAGGCCGTGGCCGTTCTTCGGCTCGTAGTAGTGCAGGTCTTTGGTTGTCACGCCGGGACTCTTCCGTCATTGCGAGGAGCGAAAGCGACGCGGCAATCCATGCCACGTCGCGCGAAGCCAATGGATTGCTTCGCTTCGCTCGCAATGACGGCGGAGTCAAGCAGCGAGTGGTGCCCGGTTCAATTCGCCTTGCCGCGCGGCGACAGGCCGGCGATGACAAAATCGATCATCTGGTCGATCGTGGGGCCCGGCTTGTTGGCGCATTGCGCGATCATTTGCGGGTGGAAGAAGCGCATCATCCCGGTGCAGGCGCAGAGCGAGGCCAGTTGCAGGTCCGGCGCCTCGAATTCGCCGGTGGCGGACCCTTGCGCGATCACAACGCCGAGGGTCGAGGCGATACACTCCATATGGGCGACGCAGACGTCCCAGTCCTCCTCCATCGCGATCTCGACCATCTCATGCAGCTTGGAATCACCGACATAGCGCTCGGTGTTCATGCGGTGGATGGTCTTCATCATCTCGCGAAGGCGGACCGCCGCCGGCCCGGGCTCCCGGGCGATGCGCTGCGCCTCGACTTCGACCTCGCCCATCAGCGTCCGCGCCACGCCCTCGTGGATCGACTTCTTCGAGTCGAAGAAGCGATAGACGTTGGCGGGGCTCATCCGCAGTTCCTTGGCGATGTCGGCAACCGTCGTCTTCTGGTAGCCGATTTGCCGGAACAGACGCTCCGCCACCACGAGAATCCGTTCCCGTGTGTCAGTCTCGACATTTTCCGAAGTAAGCGTCATCTCAGTTCTCAATGTTCAATTATTCTGCGGCGTCGGCAAGCGGAATTGCGTGCGGACCCTTGACCTGTTCCTTGATCTGATGTTGCGGCGCGAGATCAGGCTGTTCGGGCTGGCCGCTTTCATCCAGGCTCTTCCTGAACCAGAGAGCGTAGAGCCCAGGCAGGTAGAGCAAGGTCAGGAAGGTTGCAACGAACAGGCCGCCCATGATCGTGATCGCCATTGGCCCCCAGAAGGCGGAACGCGACAGCGGGATCATCGCAAGGATGGCGGCCAGCGCGGTCAGCACCACCGGACGGGCACGCCGGACGGTGGCTTCGACAATGGCCTCCTTGCGGGTCAGGCCCTGCGAAACGTCAGCCTCGATCTGGTCCACCAGAATCACCGCGTTGCGCATGATCATGCCGGCCAGCGCGATCAGCCCGAGCAGCGCCACGAAGCCGAACGGCTGGTTGGCGATATTGAGGCCGAGCGAGGCGCCGACGATGCCGAGCGGCGCGGTGAGGAACACCAGCAGCAGGCGCGAGAAGCTCTGCAACTGGATCATCAGCAGCGTCAGCATCACGATCACCATCAGCGGAAACAGCACGAAGATCGAGGCGTTGCCCTTGGCAGATTCCTCGAACGCGCCGCCCGGCTCGATCCGGTAGGCCGGCTCGAGGCTGTCGCGGATCTCAGTCAGCTTCGGCCAGATCTGGTTGGTGACGTCGGGCGCCTGCACGCCGTCGACGACGTCGGTGCGCACCGTGATCGCCATGTCGCGGTTGCGACGCCACATGATCGGTTCCTCGTGCGCATACTCGATCTTGGCGATCTGCTGCAGCGGCACGGCGACACCATTGCGTGACGTCACGGTCAGGTCACCGACGCGGCCGAGGTCGAGCCGCTCGGACGGAACGGCCCGCGCGACCACGCCGACCTTCTCGATGCCGTCGCGGATCGTCGTGACCGGCGCGCCCGAGATCAGCATGGCGAGCGCCTGCGAGACGTCCTGCGGGGTCAGGCCGAGCGCCCTCGCCCGGTCCTGGTCCACAACGAGCTTCAGGAACGGCGACTGCTCGTTCCAGTCGAGCTGGGGCTCCACGACGTTCTTGTTCTGCTTCATGACGTCGCGCACCTTGTAGGCGATGTCGCGCACGGTGTTCGGGTCGGGGCCGATCACGCGGAACTGGACCGGGAAACCGACCGGCGGACCGAAATTGAAGCGATCGATGCGCACGCGCGCTTCGCTCAGTTCGCCCTCACCGACCGCCTTCTCGAGACGCGCCTTGATCCGCTCGCGGGCCTCGACGTCCTTCGACACGATCACGATCTCGGCAAAGGCCTCGTTCGGAAGCTGCGGATTGAGGCCGAGCCAGAAGCGCGGCGAACCCTGGCCGACATAGGAAGTGTAGGTCGCGATATCCTTGTCGTCCTTCAGCAGTGTCTCGGCCTTCTTGACGGACTTTTCCGTGACGTTGAAGGCGGTGCCTTCCGGCAGACGCAACTGCAGGAACAATTCAGGCCGCTCCGACAGCGGGAAGAACTGCTGCTGCACGTTGCCGAAGCCTACGATCGAGAGCACGAACACGCCGACGGTGGCCAGCACCACCTTGACCCGGTGGTCGACGCACCACTGCACCATTCTGCGCAAGCCACGGTACATCCGCGTCTCGTAGACCGCATGCGGATCGTGGTTGTGGTGGACCTTGATGTTGGGCAGCAGCTTGACGCCGATATAGGGCGTGAAGATCACCGCCACGAACCAGGAGGCGACCAGCGCGATCGCCACGATCCAGAAGATGCCGCCGGCATATTCGCCGACCGCCGAATTGGCAAAGCCGATGGGGAGGAAGCCAGCGGCCGTGACCAGCGTTCCCGTGAGCATCGGAAACGCAGTTGATTCCCAGGCAAAAGCGGCCGCGCGCATGCGGTCCCACCCCTGCTCCATTTTCACCACCATCATCTCGACGGCGATGATGGCGTCGTCGACCAGCAGGCCGAGCGCGATGATCAGCGCGCCGAGCGTGATGCGATGCAGATCGATCGACATCGCGCTCATGACGATGAAGACGATCGCCAGCACCAGCGGCACCGACATTGCCACCACGATTCCGGTGCGCCAGCCGAGCGCCACAAAGGAAACGAACAGCACGATCGCGAGCGCCTCGATAAAGGACTGCACGAACTCGCCGACCGCGCGCTCGACCACCTTCGGCTGATCGGCAATCTGCTCGACATTGATGCCCTGCGGCACCGCCTTCATGAAGTCATTGGTCGCCTTCTCGACCTCCTTGCCGAGTGCGAGAATGTTGGCGCCCTTGGCCGTGACGACGCCGATGCCGATGGCGGGCTTGCCTTCCTGACGAGCGACGAACGTCGGCGGATCGACGAAACCGTGCGTGACGGTGGCGATATCGCCGAGGCGGAATACGCGGCCGTTGCTCTCGACCGGGGTTTCCGCGACCGCCTTGGCGCCATCGAGCGCACCGGTGACGCGCAACGGCACGCGCTGCGAGGAGGTTTCCACCGTGCCGGCCGGGGTGACGTTGTTCTGCTTGGCGAGCGAATCGAACAGCGCCTGCGGCGTGATGCCCAGAGTCGCCAGCTTGGCGTGCGAGAACTCGACGAAGATGCGCTCGTCCTGGGTGCCGTAGAGGTTGACCTTGGTGACGCCGGTCACCTTCAACAGGCGCTGGCGCATGCCTTCGGCAGCCTTCTTCAACTGCGCATAGTCGGCGCCGTCGCCGGTCATCATGTAGAGAATGGAATCGACGTCGGAAAACTCGTCGTTGACGGTCGGGCCGAGCAGGCCTGCGGGCAACTGGCCCTGCACGTCGGCAAGCTTCTTGCGCAGCATGTAAAACAGATAGGGCACATCCTTTGGAGGGGTCGAATCCTTGAACGTGACCTGCATCGCCGTGAACGACGGCTTGGAATAGGTCTGCACCTTCTCGAAGAACGGCAGTTCCTGCAGCTTCTTCTCGATCGGATCGGCGACCTGGGTCTGCATTTCCTGCGCGGTCGCGCCCGGCCAGATCGCCGAGACGTTCACCACCTTCACCGTGAAAAACGGATCCTCGGCGCGGCCCAGCGACCGGTAGGAGAAGAAGCCGGCGGCGCCGAGCGCGATCATCAGGAACAGGATCAGGGTCGGATGACCCACCGCCCAGGCCGAGAGATTGAAGCGCTTCATGTCACTCTCCAACTTCGAAATCTGTTTGCAAGTCCACCGTCATTGCGAGCGAAGCGAAGCAATCCATGTATCCACGTGTGGCACCATGGATTGCTTCGTCGCTTACGCTCCTCGCAATGACGGGAGAAACCTCAGAACGACAGCGACGACACCACCCGGACCTTCTGGGCCGGATCGAGCTTCTGCACGCCGAGTGCGACCACCTTGGCGCCTTCGTTGACGCCGCCGGAGATCACGACGGAATTGCTGTCATAGGATTTTACGATGACCGGCTTCAGCAGCACTGCGCCGGAATCGTCGACAATATAGAGAGAGGGGTTGCTGCCCTGGCTGAACAGCGCCGACAGCGGCAGCTTCGCCACCCGCTCGGTTGCGGCGTCGGCCAGCGTCAGCGTCGCGGTCATGCCGAGCGACACCTTGTCATCGGCCTCCGGCAGCGAGAATTTTGCCAGATAGGTCCGCGTCGCCGGATCGGCCGACGGTGCGATCTCGCGCAGCTTCGCAGCATATTTCTTGTCGGCGTCGGTCCACAGCGTCACGCTGGCGGTGCCGGACTTGGCGCGGCCGACCAGTGTCTCGGGGATCGCTACCACGGCTTCCTTTTCGGCGAAGCGCGCCACGCGGATCGCGGTCTGGCCCGAGGCCACCACCTGGCCGGGATCGATCAGGGTCGCGGTGACGACGCCGCGGGTATCGGCCGTGAGTGTTGCATAGGAAAGAGAGTTCTTGGTGAGTTCGACCGAACGCTCGGCGCGATTGAAGCGCGCCCGCGCCTCGTCGGCGGCCGCGCGGCTCTGGTCCAGTTGCGCATCCGTGTTCCAGCCCTTGGCGCGCAGATCCTTGGCGCGCTGCTCGGCGGCGCTGGCCTGCGCCAGCACGCCGGTGGCGGCCCGGTACTCGGCCTCCGACTGCTCGGCCTGCAGTTTCAGGTCGACCTCATCGAGGGTGGCGAGCGGTTGTCCGACATCGACGGTCTGACCGACTTCCACAAGACGCTTGGCGACCTTGCCGGGAACCCGAAAGCCCATGTCGGTCTCGATCCGGGGCCGGATGGTGCCGACGAAGCTGCGTTCCGGCGTTTCGGCCGCGTACTTCACCGTCGCGACCAGCACCGGACGCCCGGGGGCGGCTGTCTCGGCCGCCTTTTCGTTGCACCCGGTCAGTGCAAATACCGCAAAGGCCAGCGAAGCCCCGGTCAAAAGCTTGTAATAACTAGAGAAAATAGAGCGAGCGAACATCGGAACCCTCCATCACAGGATCGATGAAGAGTGTGTAATGTTATCTGACGAATGTCAATAATCGTCAGTAGACACCATTTCGTGAGTTAACGCACTGTTAACAGTGAGCGAGTTCCAAGGATCACCCGCGCCCTCGCTACTTTGCATGGGGTTGTTCCGCGAGTTTTGTCTGAGCGCGGTTGAGCGCATGGGAGAGCTTGCTGGGAGCCTCACTTGGTCGCAGCGCACAGCGAGTCCTCCTGTGCGAAGACTTTCGAATGCCGCATGAGACACCTCTGATCGCAACCATCGTTGCGGGCCTCGGGCTCGCGTTTGTTTTCGGCACCCTCGCCCAACGCCTGAAGATACCTCCCCTGGTCGGATATCTGCTCGCCGGCGTCGCCGTGGGCCCCTTCACGCCGGGTTACGTTGCCGACCAGAAGCTGGCGACGGAACTCGCCGAGCTCGGCATCATCCTCCTGATGTTCGGCGTCGGCCTGCACTTCTCGCTGAAGGACCTGCTGTCGGTCAAAGCCATCGCGATACCCGGCGCCATCGTCCAGATCGCGGTGGCAACGCTGATGGGCCTTGGCCTCGCCCTGCTGATGGAATGGAAGATCAGCGAGGGCCTCGTCTTCGGACTGGCGCTATCGGTGGCCAGCACCGTCGTCCTGCTTCGCGCGCTGCAGGAGCGTCGGCTGATGGAGACGGGACGCGGCCGCATCGCGGTCGGCTGGCTGATCGTCGAGGATCTGGCCATGGTGCTGGCGCTGGTGTTGATTCCGACTTTTGCGAACCTGCAAGCAGGAGGCGCCACCACGCCGGCCTCCCTGCTGGGCACCCACTTCGACCTGGGGATCTGGGGCGTATTGCTGCTGACGGCCGTCAAGGTCACGCTGTTCATCGCGTTGATGCTGGTCGTGGGACGTCGGCTGATCCCGTGGATTTTGCACTATATCGCGCACACGGGATCGCGCGAACTGTTCCGGCTCGCCGTGCTGGCGATTGCGCTCGGCGTCGCATTCGGATCGACCAAGCTGTTCGACGTGTCGCTGGCGCTGGGCGCGTTCTTTGCCGGGATGATGCTGCGGGAGTCGCCGCTCAGCCAGCGCGCCGCGCAGGAATCGCTGCCGCTGCGCGATGCCTTCGCCGTGCTGTTCTTCGTCTCGGTCGGCATGCTGTTCGACCCGTTCAGCGTGGTCCGGGATCCATGGCCGCTGATCGCCACGCTTCTCGTCATCATCGTCGGAAAGTCGATCGCCGCCTTCCTGATCGTAATCGCGTTCCGGCACCCGGTGGCGACGGCGCTGACGATTTCGGCGAGCCTTGCCCAGATCGGCGAGTTCTCGTTCATCCTGGCGGAACTCGGCTACGCCTCGAAGCTGCTCTCCAAGCAGGCGCGCGATCTGATCCTGGCCGGCGCGATCCTTTCCATCATGCTCAATCCGCTGGTGTTCGCCGGAGTCGACTGGCTGATCGCACGGCTCGAACGCCGCAAGGCGCCTTCGCCCAGCCGTGTCGCGCCGGCCAAGGCGATCCCGGTCACGCAGCTCAAGGACCACACGATCCTGGTCGGTTACGGCAGGGTCGGAAACATCATCGGCAATGACCTGAAGCAGAAGGAACTGCCGTTCCTGGTGATCGAGGTTTCGGAAGGCGCGGTCAGCAAACTCAAAGAAAGCGGCATCGAAGCGCTCGCGGGCAATGCCGCGCAGCCCGAGATCCTCAAGGCCGCAGGGCTGCCCGAAAGCCGAAACGTCGTCGTGGCGATCCCGGAAGCCTTCGAAGCCGGACAAATCGTCCAGCAGGCCCGTGCCGCCAACGCCGATGTCCGGATCATCGCGCGCGCGCATTCGGACGCCGAGGTTGAACATCTCAAGGGTTTGGGGGCGGATATGGTCATCATGGGCGAGCGGGAAATCGCGCGCGGGATGATCGAGGAACTGGAGAGGAGCTTTCCAGGTGCTTCCGACGAAGATTCCCCGCGTGTGGCCGAAGCCCGCGTGTTTTAATCCGCCAGCTGAAACCGCTCGAAGCGATGCAGTTCCTCCTCAATGCGGCGCTTGAAGTCCTTGCGAAGGCTGCGCATTGTACCCTTGCCAACCCAGCTCCACTTCTGCATCAGGAGCTTCTTGTTCTGGCGATCGGTCTTCAGGTCGATCGCGGCGACGATGTCCTCGCCAACGAGTACCGGCAGTGCGAAGTAGCCGAAAACCCGCTTGTCCTTCGGCACATAGGCCTCGAAGCGGTGACCGTAATCGAAGAACAGTTCGGTGCGCTTGCGCTGGATGATGAGGGGATCGAACGGCGAGAGGATATGCACCAGGCCGGCATCGCCCTCGCCTGCCAGCGCGGAGCTAGCCGACTCGAGCACCTCGGGGGGTGCCCAATGCTCCTGCTTCCCGGCGCCTTCGAGCGCGACCGGCACCAGTTCGTTGCGGCGCACGCGCGCCTCGATCAGGCGCCGCACCGCCGCCTTGCTCGGCGCGTCGAGATGGCAGATCGAATCCAGGCTGACGAGGCCCTGAGAACGCAGCGCCCGATCGAGCAGGTAGGCGGTGATGTCGGCCGACGATGCCGGCTTCGGCGGCTTGTCCCAGCCGAAATGCCGCGTCATCAGCTCATAGGTCTTGAGCATGCCGGTGCGTTCCGAGATCGTGACCTCGCCGGTATAGAAGGCGAGCTGCAGCGCCCGCTTCGAGGGCTTGCGGCTCTGCCACAGATGTTCCTTCTCGGTCAGCACGTCGTCGTCGATGTCGCGGATGGTGAGCGCGCCGTCGCGCCGCAACAGCCGCATCACCTTTCGCGTATCCTCCGGCTTCACGGAGGCGAACCATCTATGGCCCTCGCGCCGGTGCTGCCGCATCGCCGGGATGAAGAAGCGAAAATCCCGCGCCGGCACATAGGACAGCGCATGGGTCCAGTATTCGAACACGCTTCTGTCGATGCTCTGGGCCTGCCGCAGGTCGGCGCGCCGATAGGCCGGGATGCGGCTATGGAGAATGTGATGATGGCAGCGCTCGATCACGTGGATGGTGTCGATCTGGACGTAGCCGAGATGTTCCACCGCTTTGGCCACAGCCTGCGGCCCCTCGCCAAACGGCTCGCGCGTATCGAGCCGCTGGGCATGCAGCCAGATTTGCCGGGCTTCGGCCTTGGACAGGGGGCGGGGAACGGTCGCGCGGGGCATCGCGCGGCAATGTAGTCGGATTCGGTTGCGTGGGGAGTCCCCGGGTCAGGGGCCGAGGGTCAGGGCGGGCCCGTCTCGCCGCGCTTCTGCCCAACGCCAAGGCTGCCGGTGGCGATCTCTGCCTCGCAGGAGGCGCGCCCGGCATGCGCGGCCTGGCATTTGTAGACGGTGCCGGTCATGCGATCGACCAGCCACGCGCTTTCGTCGGTCGGGCTTTCGATCCCGACGTAGCGGCTGCCGAGCGAGCTGATCAGCGTCGACAGCAGGATTGCGGCGGCGATCATGGCCGCGCCGATCAGTGTTGGCATTGAACTTCCGGAACTCGTCGGCTCCGGCGCGCTGGTGCGATAGCCCAGATACTCGCGCTGACGCTTGACTGACTGCAACACCCGCCTCGCCCGTTGGTTGCCGCGAACGATTCCTTTGTCGGATGTTCTTCGTGCGCGATCCAGCTAGGCGTGTATCTGGCCGATTTGTTGTCCACAGCTCGGCGTTGGCGCGGCATTGGAACAGCACGCGCTTCTGCAGATCGTAGTCCTTTCGATACTCGCCTGAAGCGGCAGGTGAACCCGGCAGCCGTCCGTCCAGCATGGGAACCGGGCCTTCCCGAGTGACTTGCGTCACATTCATCCGTTTGAACCGATCCTATGTTCGCAGCATCAAAACGTCATGCACGCCAGCTTGCAGGCGTTAACAGTGAGGATAGGACAATGAACCGCTTCAAGCTTTCAATCGTGACGATCAGCGCCGCGCTGTCGATGTCGGCGGGGCTGGCCGTGGCCGGCGACACCGTCACGGCCGATCAGATTCTCGGCGCCCTGAAGCCGAAGCCTGCCACCCGCGGTCTCTCGACCGGGCAGCAGCCGGTGGACACTGCCGCGCAAGCCAGGGAGAGCGGCTTCGTCAATGCGCTGCGCAACCGCAAGACGCGCTCGCTGTCGCTCGGCGAGCGCCAGGAAATCGCGGAACTCGCCGCCACCAAGCCGAAGATCGATCTGGATATCCAGTTCGACTACAACTCGGCCGACATCAGCAAGGGCTCCACGGCGGCGGTGCAGGAACTCGGCAAGGCGCTTTCCAACCCCGACCTGAAGGGATCGACCTTCGTGGTTTCCGGCCACACCGACGCGATCGGCGGCGAGGCCTACAATCAGGAACTCAGCGAACGCCGTGCCGATACGATCAAGAAGTACCTGACCGAGAAGTATGGCATCGCCGGCGCCAACCTCGTCACAGTCGGTTACGGTGAGAGCAAGCCGAAGGATGCGAATGTGCCGATGGACCCGACCAACCGCCGCGTTCAGGTCGTCAACATGGACACCAACAAGACCGCCTCGAAGTGAGTTCGATAAATCCCCGATCCGCCTGCCCTCGCGGCAGGCGGATTTCATTTGCGGTCAAACCTGTCAGATCCAGTTCTGAAAAATCATCAGCCGGTTGAACGTCGCCATCGACGTGCCGATGAACGCCGCCGATATCGGCAGCATCGCAACGAAGCCTGCAAACCCGATCGCGACATAGATCCACAGCAGCCAGCGGGGCGTGTTGCCGCGCCTCAGCGCATAGACCAGCGCGAAGCTCGCCGTGGTCGCCGCCGGCAGGTAGTAATAAATGAAGCCCAACGTACGCGGCAGCAACGCCCAGGCGAAATACGGGCCGAAATAGAACGCCAGCACCAGAAATGCGTCCGCCCGCCGCGTCACGATCCAGTCGCGCAGGCAAACGGCGAGCGCGATCAGCGCCGGCCACAGGATCAGCGGATTGCCGAGAAGGACGACGGCGGCGATGCGATCTTCCCCGACCTTCTCGAACAGGTACCAGACCGGGCGCACCAGGAATGGCCAGGACGGCCACGAGCTCATGTAGGTATGGCCCGCGATCGCGGTCGTGGTGTTGTCGCTGAAGATCCGCCGCTGCGCTTCGAGAATGCTGGTAACCGACAAGCCGTAGAGCGGGACGAAGGTCGCGAGATAAACCGCGGCCGGAATCAGAACGAAGCACGCCGCAAAATGCCAAGGCCTGAAATCGGGCCAAAGGTCTGGCCGGTACCAGTCCTCGGGTCGTGCATCTGCAAATTGCGTGCGCCAGCCTTGCATCAGCCGGATCGCGGCAACGATGACGATGCAGACCGCGAGCACGAACAGCCCGCTCCATTTGCAGCCGATCGACAGGCCGAAGGCGATTCCTGCGAGCGCAAACCACAGATGCGGGCGTCGCTTCCGAAAGCCGTGCATGAACGCCGCGATCGCGAACAGGCTGAAGGTGAGCGCAAAAATATCCAGCATCGCGATCCGCGATTGCACGAACAGCATCTGGTTGGAGAAGGCGAGCATGGTCGCTGCGATCGCCGGACCTTGCGCGGCAAACAGCGCCAGGCCGCCCAGATACACCGCAACGAGGGCGAGCGATCCGAACAACACGGCCGGATAGCGCCAGCCCAGCGGGCCGTCGCCCAGCGAGTGGATCGACAGCGCGATGAGCTGTTTGGCGAGCGGCGGGTGCATCGGGTTGAGCATCGGCTGCGACATCACGGGTTCGAGCATCTGCCGCGCCGCCGGAACGTAATGCACCTCGTCGAAATAGAACTTCTCCGGCGTTGTAATGCCGACGAGCATCGCGAAATGCGCGATGACGAAGATGATTCCACCGACGATGACGCTGCGCATAACCGCTTTGGAGTGAATGGAATGTGTCTGGGATGGTGTCTTCATGGATTCGAAGCAACTAACTCACGAACAAACGGATTGCGGCGAAATTAGTGTGGGCGCAACAGATTTTCATGTCCATCACATTGAACGCAATGTGATTCCGACGTCACTAACGCACGACCCACTAAGGCCGCGCTTGTGCCATTTCTGCCACAACACTGGCGCGCGCGATCCGGTACGATGTCGGAATTGAATTGATCGGTTATTGAAATGAATTTGCGTAATTGCTTTTTGTCATTGCTTGCATTCGGCCTCGTCATTGCGCTGACCGCAGCTCCACTTTCCGCCCAGACGCGCGTTGGCGAAGCCGCCGTCGTCAAGAACGAAGTGCTCCGCGTTGCCACAGCCTCCACCACCCAGATCAAGGTCGGCGACGGGCTGGTGCGTGACGAGACCGTGCGAACGGGCTTCGATAGCGCCACACGGCTGGTGATGGCGGACAGCACCAATCTTTCGCTCGGGCCCAACGCGACGCTCAAGCTCGACCGTACCGTGTTTGACGACTCGACTCATTATCGCAACATCGCCGTGCGGTTGACGTCGGGCACATTTCGTTTCGTCACCGGTCGTTCGGACAAGGCCGCCTACAAGATCACCACGCCGCTGGCGACCATCGGCGTCCGCGGCACCACGCTCGATATCCTGTCGCAGCGCGGGCAGACCATCGTCAACCTGCAGGAAGGCGCAGCCAGCGTCTGCACGGTCAGCTTCGAATGCATCCAACTCACCAGGCCTGGCGATACCGCCATCATCACCGCGAGCGGCGGCAGGTCGACGATCAAGAAGACCAACAACCCGCCCTGGACGTTTGCCGCGACCTGCAGCGCCGCTGCGGGGCTTTGCACCACGACGCAATTTGCGGACGCGTCGCCGGTCATCCTCGATGACGGCAGCGATCCCACCGGCATGCTGTGCGGGCGCTGACGATGGCAAGCTTCACCCGTAGTCTCCTGGTATCGATAACGCTTGCGCTCTCGCTGCTCGCGGCGCAATCGGTGGCGGCGCAGTCGCCTTCGCCTTCCCCCTCGCCATCGCCTTCCCCCTCGCCGTCGCCGTCGCCGTCGCCCACACCGCTGAGCGAATGCGGTGTCGAATGCAACACCCCGACGCCGACACCAAGCCCGAGCAACTCGCCTTTGCCGAACCCGTCTTCCACGCCGGTGCCGGAGGCTTCGCCGCTGTCGAATACGCCAACGGTCACCGGCGCCGACTCCAGCGGCAACTCGATCAACGGTCTGGCTGGGCAGCGCTTCAACCAGATGATCACCAACCGCGTGCTCGGCACGGTGCTGCTCGGCATCAACGAGCAGGTCAATTGCAACGATTGCTTCAGCGCGTTCGGCTCGGCGGGATCGTTCTCGGCCGGCATTCACGGGCGCAAGAACCTGACGCCGAATCTGTCGCTGCTGGCCGGCATCGCCTATGCCCAGTACAGCGAAGGCGGCTACAACGTCACCAGCGCACCGATTGGAGCAATTGCGCTGCGCTATGATTTCGTCGACTGGGGATCGTCGCGGCCGTTCTTCGATGTCGGCACCATCCTGTCGCCGTTCCAGAAGGTGCGTTACGCGCGCAGCTACACGACCAGCCTCGGCGCCGTGTCGCTCGAAAGCTCAACCACGAGCGAGAACTACGCAGTCTATGGCCGCGCGGGCTGGATGAGCCGGTTCTCGCCACGCGACGAAGTCGCGGCTTCCGTCGAGATCTGGCAGCTATGGCAGCGGGTCAAGGGTTACGCGGATCCCGCCGCCGCCTTCAACCCGTTCGACGCCTCGATCGCCACGGGTACCGACCGCACCAGCCTCGTCAAGGTCGGCGGACAATGGACGCATCTGTTCGGCTCAAGCGTCGAGGCCAACATCAACGGCGGATGGGTGCAATCCTTTGGCTCGAAATCCGGCATCGTCGCCACCGTGACCGGCGACGGAACCATCGTGCCGACAATCGGCAACCAGGGCTGGTTCGAATATGGCGGCCGGCTCGGCTTCCGGGTTACAAAAGGCTGGGTCGCCGACCTCTTCCTCAACGGCACCGCCGGTCCGCAACCGGTCGGCAACACGCTGCATGGCGGCGTGGGGTTGAGGATTACGTATTAGGCCAAGTAAAGGGTGGGTAAAGCGAAGCTTCCCACCATCTCTCGGCAACATGTCATCGCGAACGGTGGGCACGCTTGCGCTTTTGCCCACCCTGCGTTTCCCGGAGTTACGCCACGCCCGCGTTTACGCGGCGGCGGTGTCGGACTGCGGACAGCTAGCAGCCGCGGCATCCATCCACATCACCTCCCAGTGGTGACCATCGGGATCTTCGAAGCTGCGGCCATACATGAAGCCATAGTCCTGCTTCGGTCCGGGATCGGCGGCGCCGCCGGCGCGCTCCGCCTTGCCGACCATATCGTCCACCGCGTCGCGGCCGTCGGCGGAAAGGCAGATCAGGACCTGGCTGGAGGTCTTCGCGTCCGCGATCTTCTTTGAGGTGAACTGGCGATATTTGTCGTGAGTCAGCAGCATGACGTAGATGGTGTCGGAAATGACCATGCAGGACGCCGTATCGTCGGAGAATTGCGGATTCTTCTCGGCGCCGAGCGCCTGATAAAAAGCGGTGGAACGGGCGAGATCGCTGACCGGGAGATTGACGAAGATCATTTTGGCCATAATTGGGTTCCTTTTCTTGGGGGCTTGAGCCAAGGACGGACGCGCGGAGGCGGGTCCGACATCCCTCTTCAAATTATTTTGGCGCACCGGGACGCCGCGCCAGCAGCGCAATCCGCTGGCAAATGCCGCTACCGGCCCTTGAACTCGGGCTTGCGCTTCTCAGAGAACGCCTTGACGCCTTCCTTAAGGTCTTCGCTCTCCCGTACCGGGTCTAGCAACCTGCGCACTTCGGCCACCGTCTCGAGCGGTCCCTTCGGCATGGCGTCGCGGGCGAGCTTTTTCAAGGCCTGGACGACGAGCGGTGCTGCGGCGGCGATCTTTGCTGCCATCGCCTGGGCTTGCACGATGTGCTGGCCTTTCGGCACCACCTTGTTGACGAAGCCGATCTGGTAGGCGCGCTCCGCCGACATCTCCTCGCCGACCAGCAGGAATTCCATCGCGATCTTGTGCGGCATTCGCGACAGCACCGACGAGACGCCGCCGCCGGTGGTGCCGACTTTCACTTCAGGGTAGCTGAAGCGCGTCGTCTCTGATGCCACGCACATGTCGGCCATCTGGACGATCACGAAGCCGCCGCCGACCACCCAGCCGGACGTGGCGGCGATCACCGGCTTGTCCAGTTCGACGCCAAGGCCTGGCACCGCCCGCCACATATCGGCTGGAAAATCCCGCACGTCGGCGCCGACGCAAAAATAGGCTTCCTCGGCAGAAGCGAGCACCGCAACGCGATCGTCGCTGTCGCGAAAACGCAACCACGCATCGCGCAGATCGTTACACAGCGCGGGATTGAGCGCGTTGTGCGCGGAAGCACGATCCATCGTGATCGTGGCGACGTGGCCACTGCTCTCGTAGCGAACAAGCGTCATGGGATTTCCTCAAAGCCGATACCGGTGCCGGGCAGCGCTCCGATCGTCACTTCTTCTCAGCGGGATCGCGATGCACGGGATCGACCCACAGCACGGTCTCCGGCTTTTCCACCGGCTCGATGTCGAGATTGATCGCGACCGCCTCGCCGTCGCTACGCACCAGCACACATTCCAGCACTTCGTCGCGGCTGGCGTTGATCTCCTGGTGCGGCACGTAAGGAGGAACGAAAATGAAATCGCCGGGGCCGGCTTCCGCAGTGAATTGCAGTTGCTCGCCCCAGCGCATCCGCGCCTTGCCCTTGACGACAAAGATGATGCTTTCGAGATGGCCGTGATGGTGCGCGCCGGTCTTCGCGTCTGGCCGGATGGTCACGGTGCCCGCCCATAATTTCTGGGCGCCGACGCGGGCGAAATTGATCGCGGCCTTGCGGTCCATGCCGGCGGTCGACGGCACGTTGGGATCGAGCTGGTTGCCGGGAATGACGCGGACGCCGTCATGCTTCCAGCGCTCGGCATCGCCGTGCGAATGATCGTGGTCGTGGGGATGGGTGTGATCGTGAGTGCCGCTCATCTTGTTGCTTTCCGAGAATATTGTGTAGCTCAGGCTACATAAAACCGTGATCGCAAACCAGCCAAATCGAGGAACTTTAGCGGTCCGTGACGCGTTGTCCTGGCGAAGTTCAACACCTCAAAAGGAGTATTCTGATGGGTGCCACCACCGACAAGATCAAGGGCGCAACCAACGAGGCCATCGGCAAGGCCAAGCAGGGCATCGGTGAAGCCACCGGTTCCGAAAGCCTCCAGGGCGAAGGCGTGATCCAGGAAGTGAAGGGCAAGACCCAGAAGGCCGTGGGCGACGCCAAGGACGCCACCAAGGATGCCGTTAACAAGGCAGCCGCGGCGGCGAACAAGAATCTCTGATCGAAGCGACGCGATTGGCGAGAACGGAAAGACCGGTCCTTCGGGGCCGGTCTTTTTGTGCGCCTACAATTAAATTGCGCTCGGCCGGGCTTGTCCCGGCCTTGACGCGGATAGATATTCGCTCTCCCTGCCCGGTTCGGCCGCTACTTCACCGCCAGCAATTCAACGTCGAACATCAGCGTCGCATTGGGCGGAATGACGCCGCCGGCGCCGCGCGCGCCGTAACCGAGCGCAGGCGGAATGATCAGCGTGCGCTTGCCGCCGACATTCATCGAGCCGACGCCTTCGTCCCAGCCCGCGATCACCTGACGCTGACCGATCTTGAACTCGAACGGCTCGTTACGGTCGACGGAGGAGTCGAATTTCTTGCCTTTCTGGCCATTCTCGTAGAGCCATCCCGTATAATGCATGACGCAGGTCTGGCCTGATTTGGGCGACGCGCCGGTGCCGACCTTGCTGTCGATGATCTGCAAGCCTGAAGCTGTGGTCATGGGTTTTCCTGCGGTCTGGGCCGATGCCGTCAAGGGCACGGCAATCGGCGTGGCAACCGCGGCCGCCACGGCGGCGAAAGCGGTCCGGATGATCGTGCGTCGGGAAGATCGCATCTTGGTGCACCTCGTTGGAGAGACCGACGTCTCTATCGCAAGGCGGAGCATTTCCATAGCCATTTTTCAGCGGGCTGCCACGTCGCCGTCACGATCGATCGCGAAATCGTGCAGCAGCGGGGAGGATTTTCCAGCGATCAGATCGCCGATCAGGCGCGCGGCGAGAAAACTGAATGTGATCCCGTTGCCGCCATAGCCATAGGCGGCGTGGACCCCCGGTGCGCCCGGGACCGGACCGATCAGCGGCAATCCATCATGCGTCGTATCGAACGTCCCGGCCCATCGAAATTCGATATCTGTTTTGGCGAGCGGCCAAAGCGCCGTGAGCCGTTGCGCCAGCACGCGCGATTTTTCTGGTATCAGGCGGTCGCGCGCGTCGGGTTCGACAATCTCCGTGCTGTCCTCGCCGCCGATGATGATGCGCCCCGCCTGCGTCGTTCGCGCATAGAGATAATCCTTCGCATCCTCCCAGATCAGCGTGCCGTCATTCCAGATGTTCTGCGGCTGCGGCACGGTCGCAATCGCCCAACTCGACGACACCTGGTGCACATTGGAGCAAACAATATCGGGCATGACATAGCCGGTGGCGAGAACGACAGATTGTGCCTCGATCTCGCGATCGTTTGACAGACCGACATTCACCGAGCGCCCGGCGGCATCGAACGCAACGGCGTCTGCCTCGAACAGTCGCGCACCGCGCGCCAGCGAGGTCCTGAGCAAGCCATGCGCCAATTTCATCGGATCGGCGTCGGCCGCGCCCGGCGAGACGATAGCACCGGCACGTGCGAAGCCGAAACGATCCAGCAGCACGGCATGCTCGAGAAAATCGCCGGGCAAGCTCGCGCGCGCCCGCCAGCGATGTTCTTCGAAGAGGTCGGCGCTATTTTCGTCTGCCGCAAGAAGCAGCGAGTTCTTGTCGCGCATATCGCAGGCGATGCCGAGCCGCCAGACCAGCGATTGCAGGCCAGCGACGGCATCATGGCTGGCACGATAGGCGCGTGCGGCGCGCTCGAAGCCGTAGATCTCGCTCAACTCGTGCAGCGGCCGGTCGATTTCCCACAGCAGCATGGACGTGGAAGCTGTCGTGCTGCCCCGCCCCGGCAATTCGCGATCGATGACGATGACGTCGAGGCCCTGGCGCGTCAGGCGTTCGGCGACCAGCGATCCGGTAATGCCTGCGCCGACAACCAGCGCATCGCATTTGAGGTTTTCACCGAGGTCGTGCCGCTGCGGATGCGACGACGTCGCAAACCACGGCGAACGGCCGCCACGCAGGTCGGCCTGCTCAGTATCGTCTGATTCGAGATTGGCGATGGTGGACCTCGGGCAGCAACAGTCGGCCGGCCGCTGTGGTGCGGGCGGCCGGTTCCGATCGCCTCAACGAAAGCGACCCGCTGTTGTTCCAACGAAAGCCCGCGAAAGACTCAGTAACCCAACGCGCAACCGTCCTTGCGGGGATCGGAGCCGCCGGTCAGCGTGCCCTTTTCCCAGTCGATCCAGATCGCCTGGCCGCCGCCGAGAGGGCCAACGACGCTGGTGGTCTTGTGCCCGATCTTCTGCAGGCCTTCGACAATCTCGGCCGGCACGCTGTCTTCGAGCTGGTAGACGCCTTCGTAATGCAGGCCGCGCGGCATATCGATGGCTTCCTGCACGTCGCAGCCATAGTCGAGCATGTTGGTCAAAACGTGAGTCTGACCGACCGGCTGATACTGCCCGCCCATGACGCCGAACGGCATCACCGCGCGGCCGTTCCTGGTCGCAAGGCTCGGAATGATGGTGTGCAGCGGCCGCTTGCCCGGCGCGATGCAGTTCGGGTGGCCGGGCTGAATCCGAAAACCGCCAGCGCGGTTCTGCAGCAGGATACCGGTGTTGTTGGATACGATCGCCGAGCCGAAGGAATGCGCGATCGAATTGATGAACGAGCAGACGTTACGGTCCTTGTCGACCACGGTGATGTAGACGGTAGACGGATTCATTGGCGGCGCGACGTTCGGCAGGTCAAGCAGCCGGTCCATCCTGATGTTCTTGATATGCTCCTCGGCAAATTCCCTGGCGAGGATGCCTGCGACGTCGACATGAACCTGGGCGGGATCGCCGATGTACTGCTCGCGCATCATGTAGGCGATGCGCGCCGCTTCCGCTTCGAGATGGAAACGTTCGACGCTGAGCGGCTTGAACTTGGTCAGGTCGAAGCGGGACAGGATGTTCAGCATCACCAGCATGGTAATGCCGGGGCCGTTCGGCGGGCACTGCCAGACGTCGTGGTCTTTATACATGGTGCCGATCGGCGAGGTCGTTTCGGTCGAGTGTGCGGCAAAGTCTTCCAGCGTGTGCAGGCCGCCGATGCCGCGCAGGGTCTCGACCATGTCGGCGGCGATCTCGCCGCTGTAGAACGCGTCGCGGCCCTTCGCGGCGATCGCGCGCAGGGTCTTGCCCAGTTCAGGCTGACGGATGACGTCGCCGGCCACCGCGGGCTTGCCATGCGGCAGCAGATAGCGCTCGGTGTTGGTGCCGTTCTTCAGCTTCTCGAACTGGTTTTTCCAGTCGAAGGCGATGCGCGGCGCGACGATATAGCCTTCCTCGGCCGCCTTGATCGCGGGCTGCAGCAGGGTGTCGAACCCCATCCTGCCGTGGTCGCGCAGGATCGTGTCCCAGGCGTCGATCGCGCCGGGAATGCTGACCGCGTGCGCTGAAGTTAGCGGCACCGAATTGATCTTGCGCTCCAGGTACCATTCTGCCGTCGCTGCCATCGGCGCGCGGCCGGAGCCGTTATAGGCGACGATCTTGCCCTCGCCCTTCGGCTGGATCAGCGCAAAGCAATCGCCGCCGATTCCTGTCGATTGCGGCTCGATGACGCCGAGCAGCGCGCAGGCGGCCACCGCGGCATCCGCAGCGGTGCCGCCGGCCCGCATCACATCGATGGCCACCACGGCGGCATCCGGGTGCGACGTCGCCACCATCGCGTTCTGGGCATGGACCGTCGAGCGGCCGGCGAAATGGAAATTCCTCATCGCGAGAGCTTTCTTTTCAGCATTTTCTCAGAATTTTCCTGGGCGTCCCGCGGGGGCTGACCGGGCGGGTCTGGAGACGGTTCTTGGCATATTCTTCCCGGGCAGGGCAATGGCTGGCATACCAAGGGAATGCACGGAATGCAGGCTCCCCTGCGGGGTTTCCCCTCCCCCGACCGCCTGATACACGGTCGCCATGCCACTCAAGGTCGCCGCCTTCTACCAGTTTGCCGCGCTGCCGGACTTCCGGGAGCTGCGCGAGCCGCTGCGCACACTTGCGGCCGGCCTCGGGCTCAAGGGCAGCGTGCTGCTGGCGCATGAGGGCATCAACGGCACGGTCGCCGGCAGCGCCCCTGATATCGACGCGTTCGTCAGCGAACTGCAGCAAGGCGACCTGTTCGGCGGCCGGCTCGACAGTCTCGAGCTCAAATTCTCCGGCGCTGCCGAGATGCCGTTTCAGCGGCTCAAAATCCGGCTGAAGAAGGAAATCGTGACGCTCGGCAGTTCGGTCGATCCGACGCGTCGGGTCGGCACGTATGTCGAACCGTCTGACTGGAACGAACTGATTGTCTCGCCCGATACGCTCGTGATCGATACCCGCAACGCGTTCGAGGTTGCGATGGGTACGTTCGAAGGCGCGGTCGATCCCGGCATCAAAAGTTTCGGGCAGTTCAAGGAATTCGCGGCGCAACAGCTCGATCCGGCGAAACACAGGAAGATCGCGATGTTCTGCACCGGCGGCATCCGCTGCGAAAAGGCCAGCGCCTATTTGTTGGCGCACGGATTTGATGAGGTCTATCATCTCAAGGGCGGCATCCTTCGCTATCTCGAAGGCGTGCCGGAAGCGGAAAGCCGCTGGCGCGGCGAATGTTTCGTGTTCGACGAACGTGTGGCGCTGGGCCACGGGCTGCGGGAGCACAAGGGCAACGATGGCTCGCATGACTGATGTCGATGCACTGAACGAGCGGATCGACGCGCTTGAAATGCGCCTGACCTATCAGGATGTGACCATCGAGACGCTGAACCAGACCATCACGACGCAATGGACCGAGATAGACAAACTTAAACGGCAGGTGGCCGATCTGAAAGAGCGATTGCAGGAGGCTGAAAGCAACCTGCCGGGTCCGGCCAGCGAACCACCGCCGCATTATTGAGGCTCCGCCAAAAAAAGAAACGGCCCCGCAAAGGGACCGTTCTTGCAATCGCACACCAACGCTACGCGAGCATCTTCGAGCCAATCACGAAGACGATGATCGCGATCACGAACGCCACACCGACGACCGGTGCGACCTTCTTGGTGCTGCCGCTGCGCGGCGAGTCGTTGGCGGCGTGGTTGAATTCAGTCTTCATCACGCGACCTCGCGCGTTGACGTTACCTGAAAACCGAGCGCACCTTGTCCCACAGGGACTCGTTCTCGCGGTCGCCATCGGCTTTTGACGGCGCCGGTTGCGCGGCGCTTACGGGATCGGACGCCGGAAAGGTATCTACAAGACCCTTCTCGAGCTTTTCGTGCATCTCCCGATCGGCCTTCGCGGCTTCCCGGGGGTCGACGGCGTGTTTGTCATGCGCCGCAGGATTGAATTTCTCAGCCATAGGTGCCTCCATTCCGGACATAACGTCCCGGACTGGCGCCGGTTCCGCCTCATGCATCTATCTCTCCTTGGCCAATGAGGAACCTGCGTGTATCAGAGGCGCGAAGATCGGTACTTCGCAGGAACTTTCGATTTGTCCCAGAAATCCGCCGTCAAACCCCTTATCGAAGTGCTGTCGGGCCGCAGGCAGGAAGTGCCGCCGGTATGGATGATGCGGCAGGCCGGCCGCTATCTACCGGAGTACCGCGAACTGCGCGCCAAGGCCGGTGGCTTCCTCGATTTATGCTTCACGCCGGAATACGCCGCCGAGGTGACGCTGCAGCCGATCCGCAGGTTCAATTTCGACGCCGCGATCATCTTCTCCGACATTCTCGTGATCCCCTACGCGCTCGGCCGCTCCGTGCGCTTCGAGGCTGGCGAAGGCCCGCGGCTGGATCCGCTCGATACGCCCGAACAGGTGGCAACGCTGGCGAGACATGCCGATTTCGAAAAGCTCGAACCGGTCTATGAAGCGCTGCGCCGCGTACGCCGCGAACTCGCGCCCGAGATCGCGCTGATCGGATTTTGCGGCGCGCCGTGGACGGTCGCGACCTACATGGTCGCAGGCCAGGGCACGCCGGACCAGGCACCGGCGCGGATGATGGCCTATCGCCACCCGGAAGCGTTCGCAGAGATCATCGACGTGCTGGTTAAGAATTCGATCCAGTATCTGATCGGCCAGCTCGAGGCCGGCGCCGACTGCCTGCAGATCTTCGACACCTGGGCCGGCGTGCTGCCGCCGCGCGAGTTCCAGCGCTGGTCGATCGAACCGGCGCAACGCATCGTCGCCGGCGTTCGCGCGCAGGTGCCTGACGCCAAGATCATCGGCTTCCCGCGTGGCGCGGGCGCGCTGCTGCCGTCCTATGTGGAGGCAACCGGCGTCAACGCGGTCAGCATCGACTGGGCGGCCGAGCCGTCATTGATCCGCGAGCGCGTGCAAACCCGCGTCGCAATCCAGGGCAATCTCGATCCGCTGGCGCTGATCGCGGGCGGCGCCGCGCTCGACCGCGCCGTCGACGACGTGCTGGCGAACTACGCCAAGGGTCGGCTGATCTTCAACCTCGGCCACGGCATCCAGCCGGAAACCCCGATCGCGCATGTCGAGCAGATGCTGAAGCGGGTGCGGGCGTATGGGGGGTGACGATCGCCCTCGCCCTACCGCGCGTCCTCCAGGATCATATCCGACGCCTTTTCTGCGATCATGATGGTCGGCGCATTGGTATTGCCTGACATCAGGTCCGGCATGATCGACGCATCGACCACGCGCAGGCCTTGGATGCCGCGCACGCGGAGGCGCTGGTCAACTACCGCAAGTGGATCGCTGCCCATCCGACAGGTTGAGGTCGGGTGATAGACTGTGCTGCCGGTGCGGCGGCAGAAGTCCAGCAACTCGTCGTCGCTCTTCACCTTCGGACCGGGATCGACCTCTTCCACCGCATAAGGCTTCAGCGCAGGAGCTGCGAGGATGTTGCGCAGGATGCGGACGCCGTCGATGAAGGCGCGGCGATCGGTTTCGGTCGCGAGATAATTGATGCGGATTTCCGGCGGCACCGACGGATCAGCACTCTTGATGCGCAGCGAGCCACGGCTCTCCGGGCGCAACTGGCAGACCGAGGCGCTGAAGCCGGAAAGCGCGTGAAGCTTCTCGCCCATCTTGTCGGTCGAGAACGGCAGGAAGTGAATCTGGATATCGGGCGACGCCAAACGCGGGCTGGTCTTGAAGAAGGCGCCCGAGGTGCCGGCGGCAATCGTCAGCGGTCCCTTTCGGAAGGCCGCGTACTGAAGGCCGGCCATCATCTTGCGGAGCGGATGGTTGACGATGTCGTTGAGCGTCACTTTCTGGGCGCAGCGCGTCACCAGCCGGACCTGCATGTGGTCCTGCAGGTCGTTGCCGACACCCGGCGCGTCGAGCACGATCCCGATGCCATGCTGCCTCAGCAGGTCCGCAGGCCCCACGCCGGAGAGCTGCAGCAATTGCGGCGAGTTATACGCGCCGCTGGAAACCAGGATTTCCTTGCGCGCCCGCGCCGTGCGCACGCGCCCCTCCTGCTTGTATTCGACCGCCCTGGCGCGACGGCCTTCGAACAGGATGCGCTGCGCCAGCGCCGAGGTCTCGATGTGCAAATTGCTGCGGGTCTTCGCCGGACGAAGGTAGGAATATGCGGTGCTGGCGCGCCGGCCGCGGTTGGTCGTGGTCTGGAAGAATCCCGCACCCTCCTGGGTGGCGCCATTGAAATCGGGATTGGTGGGGATGCCGACTTCAGCCGCGGCAACGACAAAGGCTTCCGACAGAGGATCCTGGTGGCGCCAGTCGGACACCGGCAGCGGCCCGTCCCCGCCGTGATATTTATCCGGACCGCGCTGCTGGTTCTCGGCTTTCTTGAAATAGGGCAGCACGTCCTCATAGCCCCAGCCGGCATTGCCCCGCTGGCGCCAGCGATCGTAATCCTCGTGCTGGCCGCGCACATACAACAGCCCGTTAATCGAACTGGAGCCGCCGAGAACCTTGCCGCGCGGCTGGAACACCTGCCGGCCGTTCAGGCCCGGTTCCGGCTCGGTCTGGTACATCCAGTTGACGGATTTTTCCTTGAACAGTTTGCCGTAGCCGAGCGGCACATGGATCCAGAGGTTGGTATCCCTGGGTCCTGCCTCCAGCAGCAACACAGAATGCTTGCCATTGGCCGTCAATCGATTGGCGAGCACGCATCCGGCCGAGCCGGCGCCGACGATCACATAGTCGAATTCGGAACCGTCATTGTTATTGTTCATTTGTTTCCCCCGCAGGCGATCAAGAATGGGGTAGCGGGGCCATGACAGGCGGTCAATTACCTCCCGGTCGCAGCTGCGGGAAAAACGACTTTCAATTGCGATGGCGATGCGCGTCGGCTGACAATGTTGGGCTGCGTTCCCCGGACGCTGCGCAGCGCGCCGCACTTGCGGCGTGGTGCGCAGCAGAGCCGGGGTCCATTCGCCGCCAAGGTGGATCCCGGCTCTGCGGAGCAGCGTTGGCACGCTGCACCGCGTCCGGGACACGAAAGTCTGCGGCTAGCTGGCCAGTTTCATGAAGTCCGGCGGCCTTCGCTCGGCAAACGCCGTAAACGCCTCGCGTGCCTCAATGGTCATCAGCCGCTCCGCAAACTTGCCGCTTTCCGCCGCGATCTGGCCGAGCAGAAGTTCCGGATTGCGCATCAGCCGCTTCGTCGTACTGATCGCGCCCGCCGGTTGTTTCGCCAGCCGGGACGCGAGCGCCTTCGCCTCGGCGTCAAGCTGATCAAGCGGCACCACCCGGTTGGCCATGCCCCAGGCGAGCGCGGATTTCGCATCGACGGCTTCGCCGAGCGCGAACATTTCGTAGGCGCGCGCATAGCCGATGCGGAGCGGCATCAGCAGGCTGGAAGCCGCTTCCGGCACCAGCGCGAGATTGACGAACGGCGTTGATAGAAGCGCATTCTCGGCGAGCACGACCAGATCGCAATGCAGCAGCATCGTGGTGCCGATGCCGACGGCGCGGCCCTGAACGGCGGCGACCAGCGGACGGCTTGATTTCGCGATCGCCTGCACGAAGCGGCCGACATGCCGCTCGCCCTTGAAGGCGCCCGTTGCCATCGCCGCGAACTCGCCGACATCGTTGCCGGCGGTGAACATGTCGCCCTCACCCCGGATCAGAAGCACGCGAACGGAGCTATCTGTCTCGGCAGCCTCGATCGCGTCCGCCAGCGCACCGTACATCACATTCGACAGCGCATTCTTCTTGTCAGGACGCGCCATCGTCAGGGTCAGGATACCGTCACTCTTCTCGATCTTGATATGCTCGGTCATTCGTCTTCTCCTCTGGGAAATCTGGTTTGCAGGCTGGTCAGCCAGCGTGCGACGACATCGATCTCGGCTTCGCTGAAGCCTTCGGTAAGGCGCGCGTTGACCTCGACGAGACCTGCTTTCGCCTGCGCCAGCGCCGTGCGGCCGGCCGGCGTCAGCCACAGCCGCCACGCCCGGCCGTCGTCCGGATCGGCGCGTCGCTTGATCAGGTCCGCTGCCGCCATCCGGTCCACCAGCCCGCTGATGCCGGGAGGGCCGAGGTCGAGCGCCGCGCCCGCCTCGCCCATCAGCACGCCGTCGCGCTGGCCGAGAATGAACAGCAATCCGGACTGCGCCGCCGTTACGCCATTGGCTTGCGCCCGCGCCGCCATCCAGCGCTGCAGCCTGCGTTGCGCGACGGTGAGCAGGAATACCAGCCGGGGCTCGCGGCGCGGGCTCACAGACCGTCTCATGGAATTAGTTCGCATGCGAACTATCTAGACGACTGCGAGAGATTTGTCACCAGCTTCCAGTCCAGAACTGACTAAAGGCGCTTCTCGTCCCGCCCCTGACTAAGGTCCGGCTGGATTGATCGCCGAGCCAAAAATCACGCAAGCCCAATACCTTGGAGAAAAAATCGATTTTCGATTGACGACACCGGCTTCTCTCGCCAATCTGCGCCGCGATGGGCAGTATCGGATTGAGTTTCAGCGAAGGTCTAGCCGACGATCGGCCGCGAAGCCTGACGTCGGCGGTTCAGGAACGGCTGCGCGCGGACATTCTTTCGACCCGCCTGCTGCCGGGCCAGAAGCTGCATATCGCTGGCCTCGCCAAGCAATTTTCGGTCAGCCTTGCCGCGGTGCGCGAGGCGCTGTCGCGGCTTGTCGCCGACGGGCTGGTACAGGCGTCCGACCAGCGCGGCTTCCGCGTCAGCCCGGTCTCGCCGGCCGATCTGCGCGACGTGACGCAAACCCGCATCGACATCGAGGGCCTGGCGCTGCGGCGCTCGATCGAGCGGGGCGACCAGGCATGGCTCGCGTCGGTGGAGCAAACATTCGCGTCACTCTGTGCCGTGCCCTACACCTATCCTGACGATCCGACCCACCACTACGAAGAATGGGTGGTGCGGCATCGCATCTTTCATCGCACGCTGGTGAACGCCTGCGGCTCGCAGTGGCTGCTCGGCTTCCGCGACGTGCTGCACGAGCAGAGCGAACGCTATCGAAGGCTCTCAATCCGGCGCGACACCGGGAAAATCCGCAACGTCGAGGCCGAGCACGCGGTGATCGTGCAAGCTGTGCTCCAGCGCGATGCCGAGGGCGCGGTCGCGGCGCTTTCCACGCATTTCCGGGCGACCATGAATCTGGTCGAGCTCGCAACACCCGGTGCCGCCAAGGTTGGCGGCACCATCTGATCTTTCGTTCGAAGCCAACCCAAATCAAAAAACGTGCAAGGGGAAACGTCATCATGAAGTTCACACGACGCAACATACTCGCAACGATCGCCGCCGCCAGTCTCCTCGGCACATCCGGCATCGCACAGGCTGCGGATACCGTTCGCATCGGCCTTCCGACCAAGACCTACTGGCCGACCACGATCGCGGAAACCGCGGTGCGTCAGAAACTGTTCGAGAAGGAAGGCATCAAGGCCGAGCTCACGATCTATCGCGGCGGCGCCGAAACCTTCGAGGCGATGGCGGCGGGCGCGGCCGACGTCATTCTCGATGCGACCTCGCTGGTGTCAGCCGGTCGCAAGAAGGGCGTGAACTCCAAGGTGCTCGCGAACGCCGCCATGGGCTATTACGGCTGGCAGTTGATGACGCTTTCCAAATCGACGCTCGGCGTTCCTGATTTGAAGGGCAAGAAGGTCGCGATCACCTCGGCCGGCTCCGGCTCTGACCTGCTGGCGCTATGGACCCAGCAGGACAAGAAGATCGAGTTCACCCGCGTGCCCGTCGGCGGCGGCGGCCTGGTGCCGAACCTGCTCGCCGGCAATGTCGACGCGGCGGTGGTCTATTCGCCGCTGAGCTTCCAGATTTCCAAAACAGGCGAAGCCAAAACCATCCTCGACTACTCCAAGGAAGTACCGCCGAACCTCGCCGCAGGCTGGATCGCGCTCGACAAATACGTGCTGGACAAGCCGCAGATGGTGCAGAAGACGCTGAACGCGCTCTATGGCGCGCTGGCGTTCATGCGCGCCAACAAGGACGTCTCCGTCAAGCTGATTACCGAGCTCTATGAAATTCCCGCCGAGATCGCCGCGCTGGAATACGAGAACACGATCATGAAGCTGGAAACCGACGGCAGCATGGACGGGCCAAAGATTCCGGAACAGCTTCAACTCGCCCTCGACATGGCCAAGGCCGGCGGCATGAAGGACCTTGGGCCCGCTGCCGAGATCATCTCGACGCAGTTCAAGCCGGTTCCGACCAAGCCCTGAGGCGGCGCGATGCGCGGTTTGGGCGTAAAGGCGGCGCGGCTCGCCATCGTGGTGGCGCTGTTTGCGATCTGGGAAATCCTGTCGCGGAGCGGCATCGTCAATCCGCGCCTGCTGCCTTCGGCCTCGGATACGCTGGTGACGCTGGGCGACCTGCTGCAGCGAGCGAGCATCCGCAAGGATCTCCTGGTGACGGCGAGCGAGGTGCTGACTGCATTCGCGCTCGCCGTGCCGTTCGGCGCGCTGATCGGCTTCCTGATCGCGGAGAACCGCTACTTTGCCGATGTGGCGAAGCCGCTGCTGTTCTTTGCCTTCAGCATCCCGAAGTCGATCTTCCTGCCGATGTTCATCCTGGTGTTCGGCGTCGGCTTTGCGCAGAAGGTCGGGTTCGGATTCTTCTCGACGATCTTCATCGTGATCATGTCGACAACGACGGCGGTGGAGTCGGTCAAGGTCGAGCACCTGACCGTCGCCCGCTCCTACGGCGCGACGCCGATGCAGACCGCGTTCCGAGTCTATCTGCCGAGCATGCTTCCGGTGCTCCTGGAGGCGCTGCGGATCTCGATGATCTTCAACCTCACCGGCGTCATTCTCGCCGAAATGTACGCCTCGCGCGACGGCATCGGCCACCAGATCGCGACCTGGGGCGAAAACTTCCAGATGAAGCAATTGCTGGCCGGCGTGGTGATGATCGCCGTGATCGCGATTACCTTCAACGAAATGGTCAGATGGGTGGAAACACGATGCAGCCATTGGCGAACATAACCCCGCTGAAGCCGGCCGGCGCGATCGAGGTCCGCAATGTCGGGCAGATCTTCAAGACCACGACGCAGGACGTCACAGCCCTCGAAGACGTCTCGCTCGACGTCAAGCCCGGCCGTTTCGTCGTGCTGGTCGGCCCGAGCGGTTGCGGCAAGTCGACGCTTTTGATGATGATGGCCGGCCTGCGCCAGCAGACCTCGGGCACCATCACCATCAGCGGCAAGCCTATTCCCGAGCCCGATCCCAACCGCGTGGGCGTGGTGTTCCAGGAAGCCAGCCTGTTTCCCTGGCTGACGGCGGAGGAGAACGTCGAATTTCCGCTGGCGCTGCGCCGGGTCTCCAAAAGCGAACGCCGCGCCAAGGCGCAGGATGCGCTGAAACTCGTCGGGCTCGACGGTTTCGGCAAGCGCCATCCACACGAGCTCTCCGGCGGCATGAAGCAGCGCGTCTCGATCGCGCGCGGGCTGGTACAGGATCCGCCGGTGCTGCTGATGGACGAGCCGTTCGCCGCCCTCGACGAACAGACCCGCATGACCATGGGCGACGAGCTGCTGCGGATCTGGGCAGCGACCGGCAAGACGGTGGTGTTCGTCACCCATAGCCTGACCGAAGCGGTCTATCTCGCCGACGAGGTGATCGTGATGTCGCCTCGGCCCGGCCGCATCGTCGATCATCTGCAGGTCTCGCTGCCGCGCCCGCGCACCTATGAGATGCTGAGCGGAGACGCCTTTGGCACACTGCGCGACCGCATCTGGCGGCACATCCGCAAATCGGCGTGAGGCAGACATGAACGCGGCCACGCTTCGCAGATTGATCGTCATCAGCCTGATCGCGCTGTGGGAAATCCTGCCGCGCGCGGGCCTGATCCCCGAATTGTTTCTGCCGTCGCTGTCCTCGACGCTGATCGCCGGGTGGAACGAGGCCGGCGAATTCGGCCATGCCCTCGCCGTGACGCTTTACGAAGTGGCGATCTCGATGGCGATCGCCTGCGGCGGCGGCATCCTGCTCGGGGCCATCGTCGGCAGCCTGCCGCGGCCGCGCATCCTGATCATGCCGATGGTCTCGAGCCTTTATGCAGTGCCGCTGGTCATTCTCTACCCGGTGTTCACGGTGTGGCTCGGCATCGGTTCGGAATCCAAGATCGCGTTCGCCTCGATCTACGGATTCCTGCCGACGATGCTTGCGACCGCCGCCGGGATCCAGACTATCGATCCACAACTGCTGCTGGCTGCCCGCAGCATGGGCGCGACGATGAGCCAGCGGCTGGTCCGCGTGATCATTCCAGCCGCAATCCCGACCGTGCTGTCGGGACTGCGCGTCGGCGGCGCGCTGGTGATCGTCGGTGTCGTCGTATCCGAGATGCTGATCTCGTCCGCCGGCATCGGCTATCTCATCTCGCGCTACCGCACCATTCTCGACAGCCCGCACGTCTTCGCCGGCGTTCTCCTGGTGCTGGCAATGGCGATCGCCTTCAACGCCGCCATCAAGTGGATCGAGCGCAAGGCCGCGATCTGGCAGACCGGCACCCGCGCCGGCCAGAACGCCGCGGAAGAAATCGCCCCCACCCTGCAGCCTGCGACGTGAAGGGAGGGTGGCTGTGTTCGACCTGACGCTGACATTCGACAACGGCCCGGAGCCCGGCGTGACGTCGCGCGTTCTCGACATCCTGCGCGAGCGCGGCATCAAGGCGACGTTCTTCGTGATCGGCGAAAAGCTCGTCGATGGCGAACGCCGAAAGCTTGCGGCGCGGGCGCATGACGAAGGCCACTGGATCGGCAATCACACGTTTACCCACTGCGTTCCGCTCGGGCAGCAACACGATGCGGCGACGGCCGAGAAAGAGATCGGCCGGACACAGGCCGCAATCGGCGACCTCGCCCATACCGAGCGCTGGTTCCGCCCGTTCGGCGGCGGCGGCAATCTCGACACCCGGCTTCTGAAGCCGTCCGTCGTCGATTACCTCAGGCGCAACAAGCACGCATGCGTGCTGTGGAACGCCATTCCGCGCGACTGGGACGATCCCGATGGCTGGGCCGAGCGCGCGCTGGAACAATGCCGCGCGCAGCCGTGGAGCCTGATGGTGCTGCACGATTTACCGACCGGCGCGATGGATCATCTCGAGCGCTTTCTCGATCGAGCAAGCGAGAGCGGCGCGCGCATCCGGCAGGACTTTTCGCCCGACTGCGTCCCGATCCGTGCGGGCGAGATCGTGCGGCCAATCGAACAATATGTTTCCTCCATCGAAGAAAGCGTCGAATCATGAAGATCGCGAGTTTCAAGGCAGGTCAGACGGCCACCTACGGCCTCGTTACCAATGCCGGCGTCATTGACGCGGGCAAGCGGCTGAAGGCGTTTCCGACCCTGAAGACGCTGCTCGCGCACGGATCGCTCGACGCGTTGAAGGCGCTGCAAACCGAGCGGCCCGACTATGCGCTCGCCGAAATCGAGCTGCTGGCGACCGTGCCCGACCCGGACAAGATTTTCTGCATCGGCGTCAACTACGCCACGCATCTCGCCGAAAGCGGTCATCCCACGCCGCCGCACCCGATGATTTTCACCCGCTTTGCCAACAGCCAGGTCGGCGGCGGCCAGCCGATGATCCGGCCGCTGGAGTCCGAGCGGTTCGACTATGAAGGCGAAATGGCCGTGATCATCGGCAAAGCCGGCCGGCGTATCGCGCGCGAAACGGCGCTTTCGCATGTCGCAGGCTATGCCTGCTACAATGACGGCAGCATTCGCGACTGGCAGCGCCACACCTCGCAATTCGCACCCGGAAAGAATTTCGTCGGCACCGGGGCGTTCGGGCCGTGGATGGTCACGACAGACGAGCTCCCCGACATCAGCAAGCAGACGATCGCGACCCGCCTCAACGGTGTCGAGGTGCAAGCAGCACCAATCTCCGATCTGGTGTTCGACGTCCCTGCCCTGATCGCCTATTGCTCGACCTTCACCGAGCTCGTTCCCGGCGACGTCATCGTCACCGGCACGACCGGCGGCGTAGGCGCCTATCGCACGCCGCCGCTCTGGATGAAGGAAGGCGACGTGGTCGAGGTCGAGGTGTCCGGGATCGGCGTGCTCCGCAATCCCGTAAAGGACGAGGTTGCGGCCGCTGCGACGCGCGCGGCCTGAGGCGGAACAAGCAACAACAAGAAGAGCAAGGAGACGATCATGAACCTGCCAAAGCACCTGCTGCCGACCACCGTGGTCGGGAGCTATCCGCAGCCGGAATGGCTGGTGGATCGCGCCATGCTGTCGAAGGTGGTGCCGCGTACGCGCCTGCATGCGATGTGGCGGCTGCCGGCCGAACATCTCGAAGAGGCGCAGGACGATGCCACCATCGTCGCGATCAGGGACATGGAGCGCGCCGGCATCGATGTCGTCACCGACGGCGAAATTCGCCGTGAGAGCTATTCCAACCGCTTTGCGACGGCGCTCGAAGGCATCGACGACGAAAAGCCCGCCATCATCACGTCGCGCACCGGACACGAGACGCCGGTACCGCGTGTCGTTGGCGAAGTGAAGCGAACCAGGCCGGTCGAACTGCACGACATGGAATTCCTGCGCAGGAATACCGACCGCGCGGCCAAGATCACCCTGCCCGGGCCGTTCACGATGAGTCAGCAGGCCAAGAACGAGTACTACAAGGACGACGAGGAACTGGCGATGGCGTTCGCCGCCGCCGTCAACGCCGAAGCGCTCGATCTGCAGAAGGCCGGCGCCGACGTGATCCAACTCGACGAACCCTGGGTGCGCAATAATCCGGACCTCGCCCGGCGCTATGCGGTCAAGGCCATCAACCGCGCCTTGCAAGGCGTCACGGTGCCCACCGTCGTGCATCTGTGCTTCGGATATGCCGCCGTCGTGCCCGGCTCGACCAAGCCGGCCGGCTATTCCTTTCTCGCCGAACTCGCCGATACCAGCGCCGAGCAGATTTCGATCGAGGCGGCGCAACCCAAGCTTGACCTTGGCGTACTCAAGGATCTCTCGTCGAAGAAGATCATGCTGGGCGTGCTAGACCTCGGCAATCCCGAGATCGAAACCGCTGATGTCGTCGCAGATCGCATTCGCAACGGCCTGAAGCATGTCGCGGCCGATCGCCTTGTCGTCGCGCCCGATTGCGGCATGAAATACATGCCGCGCCATATTGCGTTCGGAAAACTGAAAGCGATGTGCGACGCGGCTGCGACCGTGCGCAAGGAGATCAGCTAGCTCCAGGTCGCGGATCAATCAGATCGGGAAACCGTTCGAGCGGATCCCGGTCGCCGATTCGAACACGACGGATCGGCTGACGGGAAAGGCGCGACCAGGTTTCAGCCTCGGCCAGCCAATAGACCCTGCTTTCCGGTTCGCGCCGCGCGAGCTGCCTGCAAAGTGCCGCCCGCGATATCAGTTCCAATTGACTGGTCATGCGCGTCCCCGCGATGGGTGATACTTCATGCTAGATCGCACGTGGTTTTGAAGGCCTTGATCTGCGTCAAATATCGTGACGACATCGCACGGCACGCAAGGAACGTCAGCTATAGCGGCTCGCCCAGCAGCCACGCTGCACCGCGCGCGTACAAGGCCTCGACCTCGGGGCCTTTCAGGCCGGGCATGTCACGTTTGACGGTATAGCCGATGCGAGTCTGCAGGTAGGCGAGGTGCCGGTAGCCCTGCGGAAATTGTGCGAGCAGCGCCTTGTCGAGAACGGGTGCGGCGCCGGGCGTGACGGGATCCATCCGGTCCTTCTCATAGATCGGCTGGCGCAGCACGATGCCCCAGCGTCCGTCCCGCTTTTCCAGGAAATCGTAGAACCGTCCGGTACAGAGCACGTCGCACAGCACGCCCTCGACCTCGGCGCGCTGCGAGATCGTCATCTTGGTCTGCGCGATCGCGCGATGCCTTACGAGATCGACCGAAATGCCGCCGAGGAAATGCAGGATGCTGACGCCCTTGGCCCAGGCCCGCTTGCTGATCTCGATGAACTCGTCGCCGGTGCCTTGCGTCCAGGTCGCCATCATGCGGCCGTCGGGATGCCAGACGGTGCGAAAGCGTTCCCAGTCGCCGGCGTCGCGCCAGATCGCCCAGTTCTGCAACAGCGCCCGGATCAGGCGATCGTCTTCAATCTCGCTGTCGCTTCCAGGCATGCAGGGACTTCCTTCGCAGATGTTTCAAGCGCCGTTACAGCAACCTGGAGCGGACGAACAGCGCGCGCAGCGCGTCGGTCGCCTGCACGGTCAGCATCGCATTGCCCGCGGCGGCCTGCAGCGAGTTCACGGCATCGGCGTGCAGCGAGCGAAACTCGATCCATTCGACCGAGCTGAGATTGGTGATGAACCGGTAAGCCTCGCCGACCGTCCCGATCGACACCGTCTTGCCGTTCAGCTTGATCTTGAAAACCGCCCGCAATGGGGTGTCGCAGTCGGAAGCGGCGCTTGCGACCGCGGTCATGACGGCGACGGTGAACGCCGCGACGCGGTGAGACCTTCCTTGAGGCTCGGCACGACGACCAAGCGCTTGACCTCGCCGTTATGATACGCCGCCAGGAACCGGTCGTATTCCTTGATCGACACGCAGCCGTTGGAATCGCCGTTGGGGCCGAGCAGATAGCTGTGCACGAGCAGGCCGGTACGGCCATGCATTTCGTTTTCACCCACCGGGGTCATGCGCAGCGCGGCGACACCATGAAACAGCTTCTCGCGCGGTCTCAGATCGTAGATGTTCGGGGGCGTCGCGCCGACCATGCGCCGGTCGACATAGGCCGGATTGTCCATCAGGCCGCCCAGCCCCGAGTGCGCCTCCAGCTTGACGCCGTTGGGCAGGTACACCGCCCGTGCGGAGATGTCATAGACCGCGGTTTGACCGTCGTAGCCAAGCGCCAGGAGATCTTTTTTCTCAGTGAACAGGCCGTCATTGGGTGTCAACGATGCCAGCGTGAACTTCATCGGTATCAGATTGGAAAGCTTTATATCGGCGAGCTTGTCAAACAGGGTGCGCTCGTCCGACGCCGCCGCAGGTTGCGGATCGACCTTCATTGCGAGAGCAGCCTCCACCGGCCGCGACCGCGGCATCGGCACCGCTGTGGCCTCGGTCGATGGCGCGGGCTGATCGGCCTGGACGGGCTCGCTGGGGCGCGGTTGTCCCCCAAGCTGGCCTTCGATGTGCCCGAACTCGGCATCGAAATTGGTCCGCGCCGGGCGGCTGGCGGAGCGCCAGGGGTAGTTCATCACCCGAGAATTGCGCGCCGATCCCGAGCCAAAGCGGTCGTCGAACGAAGTGGTGGGGATGGAGGCGGTCGAGACATTCGCCGATGCGGAAGTCTGCAGCCAATCGGTCGGGTCGTAGCCCGCGATCCAGCCGGCGAAGCCCAACGCAACGCCCAGCGCGGCGACGCTGCACGCCACCTTGCCGAACAATCGACTGCCCCGGCTCGAATCAAGCCCGGTTGCGCTGGTCGTCCTGCTATCCATCCGTCCCCGGCACGGCGCTTCGGAATCACGTCTAATTCCGTAGGGATTCACCGAATAAGCCCCAACATAATGCCAATCAAAGTAAGGCATAATCGAGACAACCGGGTACGGCCAATTTCCCTGGCCAAACCCGCTGAATCGACCCCGGATCATCGTAAACCGGCCGGCGCTTTCCGGGCAACAGGGATCAGGGAGCAAGAGTCGGATTGGTATTAGGTGCGGGCGCCGGCTCCGCCTCGGAATCCTCCGGCAGCCTGTCGCCGTGGACGTCGAGCGCCGGCCCGATCCAGATCGGATCGGCCAGGTGGTCCCGGCGCGGGTTGGCCGTATTCGGATGGACCAGCACGCTCAGCCTGCCGTGATTGAGCATCAGCCATGGGACCAGTTCGGCAAAGATCCCGCTGGAAAAGGCCACCTGGTACATGGCCTGGTCGTGCGGGCCGACCTTGACGTCGTGCCACCGCCCGAGCGTGACCGAGAAGCGCTCGCCGATCCAGCTGCGCAACTGCTCGGCGTCGGCCCGGGTGGTCGCGGGGTCGTAGTAGATATGGGCGTGATAGCTGGCGATCTCGCCGATCGATCGCGGACCGCCCGCCTCGGGCTCACCCGTCATTACTGCGCTCCACGCCATAATGCCTTGAACCGGTCGATGATCACTGCAACCGGCGGCGCGGTCAATGTGCAGATGTCAGCCCGCGACCGGCGCCTCCTCGACGATCTCGATCGCCAGTTCCGGACAATTGGCCCTGGCGATCCATGCTTGGTCTTCGAGAGCGGACGAGACATGGCCGGAGCCGCGGACGCGAGCGCTGCCGAATTCATCCAGCTCAAACAGCTCGGGCGCCAGCGCATGGCAGCGCGCGTGGCCCTGGCATTTCTCCGCATCGATCCGGACGACGAGCCTGCGATCTTCGGTCATGCGTTACGCCTGACCGGCTTTGGCGAAACGCTTCTCGACATTGCGTTTGATGTTCTGGAGCCCGATCATCGCTTCCTCATCCATCCGCGCGATCTGCTCGGCGCTCGGCTCCGAGGGCCGGTCGGGGTTGCGCAATTTCCGCGTATACTTCGTGCCGCCTGCCACCGCCTCGAAGGTGTAACGGATAACGATCTTGCCGATGAAATCGGTATCGGCTTCGACGGTCCAGGCGTTGGGCGGATCGCTCTCGGTGACCGTCCAGGCAAGACGAATTTCCCCGCGCTTGATATGCCACTGCTCTCCGAAGGTTTCGCCGCGCAGCAAGGGCCGGTCTTCGCCGTCGATGTGATGGGAGGCGGCGAGCCACTCCGGCCAGGAATTCGGATTGCAGACGTAGTCGTAGACCGCTGAGGGCGGGGTCTCGATCGTGATGTCGTGGCTTCGTTGAAACGATACGCCCATTGCCGGCCCTTCTTTCGAGTTTCGTTGCTGCATGCGAACAGATCGGCGCCACCCGGCTCATCCGATCCTGATCGGTAAATTGCGGGGGCCGCGAACCGTGCCTTGCGACCATGTGGTAGACTTCGAACGATCGAGGCTGAACGTGGGAATGCGTTTGAGCCATTCCTGCAATGCCACTACCATTTCCATCCGCGCCAGGTTCGAGCCGATGCAGCGATGAATGCCGAGCCCGAAAGCGGCGTGCGGATTGTGCTTGCGGTCGATCAAGACCTGGTCGGCGTCGGGAAATTTTTCGGGGTCACGGTTGGCGGCCGGAAATGACAGGAGCACCATCTGCCCTTCCCGCATCGGGCAGCCGCCGATTTCGGTTGTCCTGGCGATCTCCCGTGCCATCGTCACCGGCGCATAGGCGCGCAGGAATTCCTCAACCGCGGTCGGAATCAATTCCGGCTCCGCGACGAGCCTTGCCCGATCCCGCCCGTGTGTCGCCAAATGCCACAGGGATGATCCGATCGCGCTCCAGGTGGTGTCGATGCCGGCCACCAGCAACAGCCGCAGGGCGCCGAGAACCTGACGGTCCGAGAACGGCTCGCCATCGGGAGAACGCGCCGTAATCAGGAAGCTGACGAGGTCCTCACCCGGGTTTTCGCGGCGTGCCTTGATCTGCACCTCAAAATACGCGGCGATCGCCTCCTCCGCCTGCCGGAGCGCCTGCTCGTCGGTGACGCCGGTCTGCAGCGCCATCGTGATCCATTCGCGGAACTGATCGCCGTGCTCGGCCGGAATGCCCAGCATATGGGTGATGATGAGTACCGGAATGTTCTGGGCGTAGTCGACGGCGCCGTCGCACCCGCCACTGGCGACAAAGCGATCGATCAACTCATTGCAGACGACCCGCGCCTTCACTTCGAGCTTCGCCACGGCCTGAGGCGTGAAGGGAGGGATCAAGGCCATCCGCATCGGACGATGGTCAGGCGGATCCGATGTGATCGGCGGCGAATTCACCCGATAATCGCTCTCGCGGACGACCACGCGCCGGGACGAGAAGTGCTCGTAGTCGTAGGCGATGTCGCGGATGTCCTGATAGCGCGTCGGGAAGTAGACACCCTTGTAGCGGTCCGTATGGGCGACCGGGCAACGCTGCCTCAATCCATCCCAAATTCCGTAAGGATCAATCGTCCAGGCCGGATCGAGGTGGTCCCAATCCGTGGCCCAATCGGCAACCGGCGGACGTGCGGTCATGCTCACTCCCGGGTAGATTTCTTGCGGGGCCGATTGGCCTTTCCGATCGGCGTGCAGCATGATATATCAGTTAATATATCAGACGTGTCACGTCAACGTGATTCGAGCCGGGACCAGACGCCTTGTCCAAAGCCTCTAGGAAACCCAAAGCGCACGCGCCCGGCCCGGCGGAAGCCGAAAGTCTGACCGATCGGGCCTATAAGCTGCTCGAAGAAATGCTCGCCACCCTGCAATTGCCCCCCGGAACGCCTGTATCGGAGGCCGAGCTTTCATCCCAGCTCGGAATTGGCCGCACGCCGGTCCGCGAAGCCATGCAGCGGCTGGCGCGGGAACGGCTTCTGCTGGTTCTGCCCCGCCGCGGCTGCATCGTCACGCCGACCAGGCCTGAGGAAGAGGTGATGCTGATCGAGACACGGCGCGCGATCGAGACGCTGGTGATGGAGACGGCGGCCGCACGGGCGAGCGAATCCGAACGCAGGCAGTTCAGCGAGATCGCCGCGCGAATGAAGACCGCGCTGCGCACGCACGACTTTGATGCCTTCGCGCGGCTCGATGCTGAATTCAATCGCCTTTGCATTGCCGCCTGCCGAAACGAACTTGCGGGTTCGATGATGCAGGTGATCGCGCCGCTAAGTCGCCGCTTCTGGTTTACGCATCACGGCCGAACACTGTCGAAGGAAGGCGTGGAAGCCCACATAGAGATCGCGCTTGCGTTGTCGCGCGGCGACGCCAAGGCGGCGCTGTCCGGAACCCAGCGGCTGCTTCGCTATGTCGAGAGTCGCATCGGTCAATCCAGCGTGACGGCCTGAGAAGGATTATCGCGCAGTCAGCCCGATCGCTTCTTGCCGCCTTCGAAGACGGTCATTCCGGCGGCGGGATCGAGGTCAACCTCGGTTGCCTCTGTCAGGCGCGCCATCGTCATGTAGAAGCCGATCGCGAGGATAGATTCGACGATCTCCTGCTCGCTGAAATGCGACCGCATGGCAGCGAAGACTGGCTCGGCGACACGGACGCTGTCGATCACTTCCCGGCCGAACGCCAGCAGCGCCTGCTCGGCGGCGTTGAACGCCGCATCCTCGTAACTCCCCTGCTCGATACAATCGATCTGCCGCTGGGTGACGCCGACGCCGAGGGCGATCGGAACATGCTGGCGCCACTCATAGACGCCCTTTTCCCGCTGCGCGACCTGCAGGATCAGCAATTCGCGATTGACGTGGCTGAGCTTCTGGCGATGCAGGATCGAATTGGCATAGCGCATCGCCGGAATGAAATTGGCCTCGGCATGCGCCATCATCCGGAAAATGTTCAATACGACCGGCATCCTGTCAAAGGACGCGCGGATATCGCCGCTGGTTACCGCCGGGTCGATCAGGGGTAGTCTCGCCATCCGTCTCTCCTCGTTTCTGGTTCTCGTTGATGCGGAGACTTCCGCGTTTCCTGCAGGTTACGTCACAAATGCCGCGCGCGCCTCAGCGCTTGACATCCCGGATCGGATCGGAGCCATCCCAACCGGCTGCGACCTTGCGGATGTGCTCGAAGAAACCGCCCTTGCTTCCGCTGATGTCTGAAATCTCCACCACTGTGCCGGGATGGGCCTGCGTGTCGAAATAGGCAAAGCGCCCCTTTTCGCCACCAATCTGGCCTTCGTGCCCCACCTTGTAACCAAGCCCGAGCGCGCGGTCGTAGAGTTTCTGATACTCCTTGGTCCAGTACGACATGTGCTGCAGGCCCTCGCGCCCGGAGTCGAGAAACTCCTTGTACATCGAGGGCGCATCGTTGCGCTGCTGGATCAGTTCGATCTGGAGGTCGCCGGAATTGGCGAGCGCAATGCTCATCTCCACAGCGGATTCCTCGCCCCGGTGGCGGAAGTAATCGGTCTTGACCCGATCGATATAGTACCAGGGCCCGACGCCGATCACATTGACCCAGTGATCCATCGCAGCCCGGATATCGCGCACCACATATCCATTCTGGCAGACCGCCCCAAAGATTCGACTCATCACGCCGCTTGCCGGCGGCGCACCCGCCCCTTGTTGTTATGGATCCCGCGCGACATCAACGCGCGCCATATCGAGGCCTGAAGGAGGGTCGCAGATCGAGGTCAAATACCAAAAACCGCGTGTCCCGGACGCGGTGCGGCGTCCTTTACGCCGCTCCGCAGAGCCGGGACCTAGGGCTCTGTTAGGTCGCGGCTCTGCGGAGCGTCACTTCGTGCCGCGACGCATCCGGGACGCGATGGCCCTCACTTCGTCTTGCCGAACAGCACGGGCAACTGACGTGGGCCGCGGACCGTGCCTTCCGACCAGGTGACCCTGCCGGCCGGATCGAGTTTGAAGTCGGGAATCCGCTTCAGCCATTCCTCGATCGCGACCGTCATTTCCATGCGCGCGAGGTTGGAGCCGACGCAGCGATGAATGCCGAGGCCGAACGCGGCATGGCGATTCTCCTTGCGGTCGATCACGACCTTGTCGGCATCGGGGAACATGGCGGGATCGCGGTTGGCGGCCGGGAACGACAGCAGCACCATGTTGCCGGGCTTGACCGGGCAGCCGCTGATCGTCGTCTCCTTCATCACCTCGCGCGCCATCGTCACCGGCGAATAGGCCCGCAGCAGCTCTTCGACCGCGAGCGGCATCAGCTCCGGTTCATTGACGAGACGCTCGCGATCGGCAGGCGTTTTCGCCAGATGCCACAGCGAAGAACCGATCGCGCTCCAGGTGGTGTCGATGCCGGCGATCAGCAGCAGCCGCAGCGATCCCAGCACATGCTCGTCCGCCAGCGGCTGGCCGTCCTTGTCCCGCGCATTCATCAGCGTCGAGATCAGGTCGTCGGTCGGATTCTCCCTGCGATGCTCGATGTGGCCGGCAAAGTAGCCGGTCATCTCCCGCACCGCCCCCATCAGCGCGTTGTCATCCTTGATGCCGAGTTCGAGGATGCCATGAATCCACTTGATGAAGAGATCGCCGTCCTTCTCGGGAATCCCGAGCATGTGCGCGATGGCGCGGACCGGGATGTGCTTGGTGTAGCGCGAGGCAGCGTCGCATTTGCCGTCGGCAATGAACTCGTCGATCAGCTCATTGCAGATGGCGCGTACCCGCGGCTCAAGCTTCTTCATCGCGTCCGGCGTGAACGGCGGCAACAGCAATTGCTTGGCAGGCTTGTGCTCGGGCGGATCGGAGGTGATCGGCGGCGCCCGCGCCGTGATCTCCGGGCGAACGTCGCGCACGATGACGCGCCGGGAAGAAAAATGATCGGTATCGTAGGCGATTTCCTTCACCGCCTGGTAGGTGGTCGGCATGTAGCAGCCGAGGAAGCGCTCGGTGTGAACGACCGGCGAAGCCGCGCGCAGTTCTTCCCAGATCGGAAACGGGTTTTCCGTCCAGGTCGGATCGGTGTGATCGAAATCGTTGACCCAGTCGGTGACCGGGGGATGTTCGGGCATGATGCTGGCGGAATCGGACATCGGAGCAAATCCTCTGTTTGGTTCGTTCAGATCGGGATGGGGTTTAAGTCGATCTCGGGACCGGACTATTCCTCGGTCACTTCGATCGCGATCTCGGGGCAATTGGTCTGGGCGAGCCAGGCCTTGTCCTCCAGGCCCTCGGGCACGGACCCGTCGCCGACTTCGTGCGCGTTGCCGAATTCATCGAGCTCGAACAGTTCGGGCGCCAGTGATTTGCAGCGCGCGTGTCCCTGGCATTTGTCCTGGTCGACGCGGATTCTGAGCGTTCCAGCCATCGCAGCGTTTCCCCTGTTGGCGCGCTTTGTCGCGCACATGTTCTTAGAACGGATCACAACAACGCAAGACATTCGAACGCGTCTAAGTTATACCATATTACATTCGGTGGACCGTTGTGCTGTCAAGTCAAAAGTACTAGAGCATCAGTTGAAATGCTGCCTCGACCCGCACGCAAAGCTGTCAACGCCTATCACCACGGGGATCTCCGCGATGCCCTGGTTCAGGCGGCGCTGCATCAGGTCGAGCTCGGCGGCCCGGAAGCGATCAGCATCAGCGCGCTTGCCAAGACGCTCGGCGTCTCGCAACCGGCCCCCTACAAGCATTTCGCCGATCGCGAATCCCTGCTGATGGCGGTGACGGCGGAAGCGTTCCGCCAGTTCAGCGCGATGCTGCGGGAAGCGATCGAGCAGCCGTCAAAGCGCTCGAAACTGTCGCGGTTCGCGCAGGTCACGTTCGACTTCGGCCTGCGCCGCATCGGCATCTATCGCCTGATGTTCGCTTCGCGCATCATCGCCTCCGCGCCAAAGGGCGGCGAGCTGCACAGCGCCACAATGGAGACGTTCGGCCTTCTGCTGGAAGCGCTGGAAGCACCCGCCGTCGGCCTGCTGCGCGAGCGCACCGCGCTGAAGATCTGGGCCTCGCTGCACGGCGTCGTCATGCTGGCCGAACAGGGGCTGCTCACTGGCGAGCTAGCCAATGTCAGTCGGGAAGAACTGGTCGAGGACATCGTGGAGGAAGCCAAGCTGGCGCTATCGGTCGCCATTGAAGCCGCCAGCAAACCCACCCTATAACAATCAAGTCTCCGGCGCAGCGACCCGCATCACCGGCGTGTCGTGCCCTTGCCCTGCCCCTCACGCGGCGAAAACGATTGATTGCCGAAGGATGACGAATTCGGGACTGTCATGACGATGAAGCCGCGGCCGGTCGATTGGTGACAGGCGTTGCATCCGGCCGTCAGTTCGCCAAATGCCTTGCCGAATGCCGCGCCGTTTCGGGCGTCGATCGCCTTCTCCATCGATCTGATCGGCGGATCGATCATCGTGATGTTTTCCACGGGGATGTCCGTATAGAGCGCGATGGCCTCGTTGAGGCTCGCTTTCACCAGTTCAAGCTCGTAACCCGCGAGTTCCCAGTTTCTCTGCTGGCCTGCGGTCCACAGCTTCGAGTGCCTGAACTGGACGGCGGTCATGATGTCGGCAAGCCGCGGCAGTGGCTTTTGCGATGTCTGGGCGGCGGCCACCAATGGCACCAGCGCGACGGCGGTTGCGGCGACCGCCGCGAGATTCTTCGTGCTCTTGCGCATTCTCGATTTCCTCGGCTGCTGGCACATCTCTAAGCCGCCGATACGGGAATCCATTGACGCAGGTCAATTTGCCCGGAGACGCAAACGCGCCACACACGTCGCGAGATCGAAGCCGGCGTCACCGGCGCTTCTTGTATTCGTCACCGCCAGATGGTCATCTTGGCTTTTCAAAGGCATCGTCGATTGAGCAAGAATTTCAATAGACTCCCCGCACCTCGCCGCTTGCAGCGCCCACTGGCGCGGTGGGCTCGAGTTGTGACGCTGGGCGCGCTGTTGTCGCTCGGCCTGTGCGGCTTTGCTTTGGCAGAGGAGGAAGACGACGACGAGGAAGACGCGGCCAGCGCCAAGCCGACGCTGCCGAACGTCTACCTCGATATCAGAACCATCTATTCGACACTGCCGGCCGGCACGCTCTCGATCGGATTCAGCGCCCCGCCGCTGCTTGCGACACTGGGGAATCTATCCTCCCTCGGCACGCTTGGCTCGCCTTCCAGCCAAAGCGTTGCGGTCGACCTGCCCCTGACCGTCGATGTCAACGACCAGCTCTCGGTCTATGGCGGCGTCAGCGGCGCCTGGTCGAAGAACGGCTCCTCGCCCTGGACGGACTTCTCGATCTTCAGCTTTACCCTCGGATTCCAGGCCGATATCTATCAGCAGAACGGCGGAATGTTTCCGACCATCACCGTTCAATCCAACGTGTCGCGATCGACTTCGGTTTCACCGCTGGCCACGACGACCTACAACACAATCCTCGAGGCGGGCTACGCGCTCGATGCGGATGAGACGCGCGGGCTGCTCGCGGGAATGCAATACGCCAGGGTCTTCGTCGACAGCCCCTTCGCCCGCGTCAGCCCCGATGTCATGGGCTATGTCGGCGGCTATTATCAGTGGGACAACAACTGGAAGTTCACCGGCCGCGTCGGCGTGCAGTCCTTCGGCGGCGCGCAGCTCCTGAACCTGACGCCGTTCCAGTCCTTCACACAACCGATCGTGAGGTTCGACCTCGACCGCATGGACGACGACGACAACCGGCTGTTCGGCGTGACCGCGCAAATCGCGTGGACGCCGAAGCCGTCGTATCAGTTGACGCTGCGCACGCCGCTTTATGCGATCAAGAATTAGGAGCCGGACTCCAGCGAACAGATGATGGCGGCTCTTGCGGCAGCCATCAAAAGCGGTGACGTATTCCGACGACGTTGGCGTTGTTGCCTTCCCCTTGAGCCTCCGCATCAGAATGGCAACACCCAAGAACAACCGACAGCAGCCGGTCGATTCATGCATTGATGATGATGCATGAGGAGCCGCGCGATACGGCACACTGAGCTACCTTCGCCTTCGGCCAACTTCGGCGCCTCGAAAGCAACCCGTCAGGTGCGCTAGATCGCAAAGCGATGACGGCTATGGTTTCGCGCGCAGAGACGCCTCTTCTGCTACCCGGGCGCATCAACCGCCTTAATTCCCGGCCACTCTGGCATTCCGGCTCTCGCGCAGTTCCAGGCCGATTGCGAAGGCGCGCTGTTCGGTCCTGGCTTGATCCTCTTTCGCAAGGACCTGCACATCCTGAGCGGAAACTGACGCTCTCTGAAATCTCGATCTTATGGCTTCGCTGCAAAAGCGGGTGGCGGTCGCGGCGATATGGTGAAGGCCTGCAGGAGGGCTTCCCTTCGGTTCCAGAAGTCGGGCTACCTCTCGATACAGGCAGTCTTCGCGAGCGCTCATTTCGCTCGAATAGATCATGGGGGTGGTCTGGCTTGGACCAAGCCGATTGTCGGTTCTGCACGACACGCAGAGCATGGCTGTCGTTACCCACAGCAACGTACGTGCGATTTTTCCTGTTGCATCGAAGGGCACGCGATTGAACTCCCACTCAACCATATTGATTGCGCTATCGGACGCCGCCGGGAAGCCGTTGATCTAGATCATTGAACTCTCAACACCAGTCTCGATAATCCTTGATCGAACGGGGCGATGGCCCCGGGGGCGCGAGCGATCAGCCCGCTGCCACACTTCAGTACCCCTCACCCCAACGATACTGCCACGCGACACCGACTGCGCTAAACTCGCTGCCGGTGCGGGTCGTGAGGCCGGTGCTGGCGTGAAGCTTCAGCGAATTCTGGCGATCGACAGGCAGGGCGAGCGTGAAGCCGGCCCGCGTATTCCGCTGCTCATTTTCGCTCCTGACGCCATTCAGGGTGGTGTGACCGCCCGCAAAATAGATGCCATCCAGGGCAACCCAGACACCCGACTTAAACGTGTAAAGGAGATGTGCCTGAACCGCATAGATCGGCGCCTGCGCAAATCTGTCGCCGCCGAAAAAATCGGTATTGTCGCTGAAGAATGTCACGCTGGGAGCGACCTCGAACGTCCAGGGACCCCACGCCTTGGAAAGGCCCAGCTCAGGCTTGAACGACCAGCGATTGTTGCCGAGATTGAGCAGCTTGCTGTTGTCGTATTGCCCGAGTGGCGCGGAAACCTGAAGGCTCACGCCAACGATGAGATCCTGATGATAGCTCGCGAAGTCTTTTGCGGACAGCGCGGGCGCCCCAAACAAATTGAACGAGAAACGAAACCGGGGGTCGCCCAGGCCCACCATCTGCCGCTCTCGCGGCTGGCCATTCACAAAACCATGGGCATCGAACGATGACCCCGGCACGATGACGTCGAACTTGGCCGACTGACCCGCGAAATCGAACGACCGAACGTAAGCGAGTAACCCGGTGTTGGAATGAAAGCTGGTGTCAGCGATGGAAAGATTCGGATCGAACGCCAACTTGCCTTGCCCATAGACGTAGCCGGCGATCAGGAAATTCAATCCGACTGGCGTATTCGAGTAGGAGCGCGGCTCGGCCTCCTGAGCTTTGGCATCTGCGATCCCGACCGCCAACGCGACGATAGCAAGCGAGGCACAACGCGGGATGAGAGGCAACAGGCCTGAACGCGCGTCAGGCGCATTGGCGTTTGGGTCACTATGATCGCCGCGCCGCGGGTTAGAAGATTTGCGCAACATTCGACCGAGCCGAACCCGGCTCCCTCTGGATTTTCAGACAGGGCGCCGCATCTTAGGTCCGCCTTCCGTTGACCGCGCCGTCATCAACGGTAGTCGCTCCGTTGGACCGCGCCAAGCAGCTTGGTCAAATCCAGGCACGTCGAAATAGGTCAGGGCTGCTGACGATGGCGCACATTTCCGATGGGAACGCTGGGCAGGGCAGTACGAATCGAGGTTGATTGCACGAGCCCGCGGTCATCCAGTTCGATCAGTACTGTTTACCGATTGATCTGCATCACGGTGTTTGGGGGCGTGATGGTATCGTTTGCCGTTATGCCGATCGTGGCGTTGGCTTTTTGGAGGACGCTGCCGTGCCCATGTGTCAGTCACCAAGGGTCGCTGATGTCTTTCTCAAGGCGGGGCAAGCTCCCGCAAACGACAATTGCACGTCAGTCAATCCGCCTATGAAGTCCCCTGCGACACGAAGCGCTTCTGCCGCGACATGGCTGACTGTCTCAATTTTTACCTTTCTTCACCGCGCTCTTGTTCTTCTGAAACAGCGATGACGGCCATTGCGTGCCGTCAAAGGCGGAAGCCGCCATCGACCCTGAGCCGATAAGACGGCTTCAGGGCCGCATCGTCACCATCGGTTCAGTTGCCGAGTTTCAGAGCCGCGGCCTCAGGCTGTGCGTTTAGGGCCTGTTAACGGGACCCTGTTACCATCCGCGGCATTTGGATCAGGAACATTGCGGTGGTCGAAACCCGGGTTGCACCACGCGTTAGGATTATGAAAGCTGCCAAGATCGACTATGGCGGCGACAAGTACCCATGCATTGTTCGCGATATATCGAGCACCGGTGCAGCGCTGGAGTTTTCCGATCTTCTCCGCATTCCGGATGAATTCACGCTGATCATACCAGATGACCGTTTGCGGCTCCCATGCCGCGTGGTCTGGCGCAGAGACTATCGCGTCGGAGTGCATTTCAGCTGATTTGAACAATGTGCCGGCGACATCTGCATCGGACGGGTGGCCGGAGGACCGCGACCTGAAACTACCTGGACAAATCCACTCCGGTCGCTCTCTCAAGTCGTCGTTTGAGCAGCGGCTATTTTATTTTAGAGGCGGCTGCGGGCTTCGTGCGAATGCGCATCGAACTCCCTTTTGGATCGTCGATCTCGAACGAATTGGTCTTTCGCACCAGATCGCTCAGCTTGCGAAAGCCGAAAGTTCTGGGATCGAAGTCGGAAGCCAGGTTGACAAGCTGCTTTCCAACTTCCCCGAGAGACACCCACCCGTCTTCGCTTTCCATCTGTCTGATGGCTTTCTTGATCATGGGCGTGGCGGCGCTGGCGGGCTGTAGCGGCTTTGGGGGTGAGGCGGCATCCTGACTGCTGGCGGCAGTGGTCAGCAGATTCTCGGTGAACACAAACTTTCGACAGGCCTGCTTGAAGCTCTCCGGAGTTTTCTGCTCCCCGAATCCGAAAACATCGACGCCCTGTTCACGGATGCGGGCCGCAAGGCGGGTAAAGTCGCTGTCGGAGGAAACCAGACAAAATCCATCGAACCGGCCGCTATGAAGCAGATCCATTGCGTCGATGACCAGCGTAATATCGGATGCGTTTTTCCCGGTGGTGTAGGCGAACTGCTGTTGAGGGATGATTGCGTATTTCGATAGCGTATCGGCCCAGCCCTTGGAGCGCGGATTGGAGAAGTCGCCATAGATTCTGCGAACGCTTGCCTCCCCGATCTTGGCAATTTCCTCGAACAGCCCATCCACGATCTTCGCGGAAGCGTTGTCTGCATCGATCAAGACAGCGAGACGTGCCGAGCGGATTTCAGAAGGCATGAGTATCTATCCCCAGATGGACGAACGAACCCGACAGTCGGCAAGCCTTGAGGCCCGCGGAAGCCGGCAGAGAATATGGTGGCGATGTGATCGTAGGACGTGCTGAATCAGGCAACCAGTTCGGGCGAAACATCAACAGAAGGCTGCCCGATCTGGCTGGCAAACCGCGATTCTCCACAAATTCCATATCGGGGGAACGTTGGTAGCGAGAGACCGCTACCGCTTCCCCCACGATCCTGACCTGCGATATTTTCTCCGATCATCTGCCTAAGCAGTGACCCGTCGAACGGCAGGTTCAAATCGGGACCCGCAACCATCTCAAATTCCTCTTTTGAGCGGTAGCTTAGAGGGAACGTCAGATACGCCCAGTTTGGGGAAACTGGCGCCCTCCAGGAAAAGCAGGATGATGTAATAACTTCAATCGATTACTGATTTTTTGGCCTTGATCCCCGGTGTACCCTGCTGCAGGCGGTCTCCGCATGCGGGGTGATTGCCGTGTTCTTGCATTGGAGGCATTGGACCCGACTCCCTGGAGCCGCGGCGGCCCGACGCACGCTCCTAGCGAGGGCGAGCATTGCCACCGATCTGCTGCAGGCGCTTTTTTTCGTCCTCCGTCAAAGCCTGGTTCTGCTCGCTATTGAGTGATCCGCTGCCCACCATTTGAATCAAGCTGTTCGAGTTGTAGCTGCGCTGTTCTTCCTGATCGCGGCGCGGGTCCTTTTCCTGCTGCTCGGTGCCATTGCCGCCCCCATAGCCCAGCACCTCGACGATGATGACCGAAGGGCGTTCGCTGGTGCTGGTCTGGGTAGCATCCTTGATCGCGTCGGCCGCCGCCTTGTCCTTGGTCTCGAGATTCAGGCTGACCGGCGCGCTTGCCGCTTTCGGCACGCCCTTGGATTCGCCGCCGACCTTGATGTTTTCGGCATTGAGCACGAACAACGCAGCCACCGTGAAATTGCCGCTGACGCGAATGCCGGCGTCGCCCGCATCGACAGTGCCGCGCGGCGCGATCAGCGTCACGTCGCCTTCCTTCACGCCGCCGAAGCCAATGATGGTACCGATGCCGCTGCCGCCGATATCCGGGCGCTCCTGCACCCTGGTGATCGCATCGACACTGGTGGTGATGTCGGGCGCCGAGGGAACACGCGTCGTCTTGGAGCCGCGGCCGGCGTCGATATCGCCGAGCGTCGACCAGATCACCTCGTCACCGCCTCCGAAGGTAAGCACGCGCGAGCGGTTCACCGTGACGCTGTCGCGGGCGAAGATGTTGATGCCGCCGCCGCCGAAGGTCACGAGGCCGGCGCCGTCGGGCACCACGGTGCCGAGGGCGGCGACCTGCAGCCCGCCACCCGGCGTCAACGTCTCGATGCCGCCGCCGGCCATGGTTCGGAAGGTGGCATCGCCGATCTTGACGCCGCCGTGCCAGTCCTGGCCCGGAAACAGCGTCGCGATCGCCGTGTAGCCGCGGTTGTAGCCGCCATTGAGCGGCCGGTCGTCGGCATCGCGCGTCGTCTGGTTGTCGCCCGCCGCCTTCAGTTCCTGGCTGTAGACATCGCGCAGGAAACGCTGCTGCGTGAAAGCCGGCAAGGCTTGGAAGCGCGACCACGCCGCGAGCGGCGACAGGGTCTCGCCGGTGATGCCCTTGATGAAGGACACCAGGCCGGAGCGCGCCGTATGCTCTTCGCCGCGGCGCATCTCGACGAGATCGGACAAATAGATCGGCAGCACCAATCCGTCGACGGTGGTCTTGAGATAGTCCGGCATCGCGCCGACATTGGCCGGATCGAGATAGGCGGCCATCATCGCGTCATACGAGGGCTGCTTGCCGTTCAACCCCGCCATCACCGAGATCGCCGCGCCATCGCGGGGAAGTCCGTGCACTTCGCTGAGTGCTACGGCCCGGACACGATCCTCGGCACCGGGTTTGCTACCATCGTATTTATCGAAGTTGCCGCTGCTGAAGATCTGGAACGCCGTGCCGTAGACGTCGCGTCCCGCGGCAAGCGCGATGGCGCCCGGCCCCTGGATGTCGACGTTGCCACCGATGATGTCGGTGCCGGCTTCCAGCACCGACACGTCGGTGCGATGCAGGTTGCGCAGGCTGTAGTCGATGTTGCGGATGTCGGTTCCGGCGCGAAACCAGGTTTGCTCGTTGGTCGTGACCTTTCCGAGTTTCGGACCCATCGACGTGTCGAGCAGCGATCCGACGATCGAACCGTTGCGTGCAAAGATCCGGCTTGGCTCCATGTCGCCCTCGCCGGGCAGCCGCTCCGGGTTACGCACGCTCTCAAGATAGCTGAGCAATGCACCGCCAGTGCTGGGGTAGCTGCCTTGCTGATTGAGCAGCAGGGCCGTGAAGCCGCTCTCCTCGACGGACTGGAAATCCCTGGGCGTCAATTCTACGCGCAGTTGCAGCCAGCCGCCGCTGGGGCCGCCGAACGGCCGCAGCGGACTTGGCATCATCGCCGGGGTGGCCCGCGACATCGTGATCTCGCCGAGCACGACATCCCGTTCGGCCAGGATACGGAGCTCGGGGTTCGCGCCCGGCGAGGTGAACATGCGGTCCTGATTGATCACCGATCCATTCAGCGCGGCAATCCGCGTGACCGACGGATAGAGGTTGGTCGCGAACTGGCCGATCAGCGAATAGTCCACGTCGGGGTTATAAGTGCTGACGGATACATCGAGCTGCTTGGAGAGGAAGCGCCCCTGGTTGGTGAGCGAGACGCTTCCACCCACCGAGAGCAATTCCAGGAAGGTCCTGTCGGTGTATCCGCTCATATGGGCGTTGTAGCGGCTGGTGCCGCCCTGATGGTAGGTGTCGGAATTGAGCAGCAACGGATCCATCACGGTCTGCAGGACCAGGTCGCCCGCGGTTTTCACCGTCATTGCGGCATCGCCCAGCGCCAGCACAGGCGCGATGTCGTATACGGCGTTGCCACTCTTCAGCGTCGCGGAAACCGTGCGACCATTGGCGAACTCTCCCGCATTGATGACGCCTTCACCGCGGCCGACATAATAATAGCCGGCGCGGACGGCGCCTGATGCCTCGACCTGCATCAGGCCGCCATTGCGCATTTCAAGACGCATGGCCTCGCCGCTCGATCGCCCGCCGCGGACGCGGGCGTTGGTCGGCAGCGCCACCAGCAGATTTACGAGATCGCTGCCGGTCATCACCGACACGTTGCCGCCGCCGAGCGCCCCGACACCTTGCTGGAATTTCGCGTAGTCGATCCACCACGAGCTCTGCCGGTTCGTCTCGAAAACGAAATTCGCATCGAGCGAGCCGACCTTGCGCAGCCATTCCATGAAAAGCTGGTTGTCATCGGGATTCGAAGGCAGCACCGACGTCGCGCTGCCCTGCGCGGCGATCCGCAGATTGCCGCCGCCGATGCCATAGATCGCGCCGGTCGGCGTGACAAAGTCCGCATTCTGGTCCGCTCGGCCGGCGGTGTAGATCGCCGATGTGTTGTGCGCGAGCAGGAGATCGCGGCCCGCGGCGATATCGATGTCGCCCGTGCCCGTGCGCACGACTTTGCCGGACGTGCTGTTGCCGACCGAGAGCGTGCCGCTGTTTGCCGGCAAGGCCGCCAGCGGTTTGACGGCGAGCGCGTTCGCCGAGGTCAGGTCCGCGCCCGCGACCAGCCGCAGATCCCACGATGCCGCGTTCTGCAGCACGCCGCTGAGCGCCGCGGACGAGAAGCCGTCACTGATATTGCCAAGCAGGGTCAGATTACCGCCGGCGCGCAGCGTCAGGCCGCCCTCGTGCGACACCAAGCCCGAGAGATCCCAATCCACGCCCAGCGTGAGATCGGCCTGGCTGCGGATTTCGATGCCCGATGCCACAACGACGCCGTTGCCGAGTTGCAGCCGCGACGCGATATCCCCCGCATGGGTCATGAAGCCGTTGGCGGCGGCATTGGCCTGATCGCGCAACGCCGCGTCGATCGTCACTACCGGAGCATCGTGAAGCCACACGCCTTCCAGCACCGCCGAACGCGCACCGACGATGACCGCCTGCAGTCTCGCAACCTCGACCTCGTTCTGCCCGGCCGATTGCAGTGCGCGGAAGCGCACGCGGCCGCCATCGGCACCGGCGACGTCGATCACGCCACCGCGAATATCGAGCTGGCCGCCGCTGGCTTCCAGCGTCACCCGTCCGCCGCCGAACTCGCCGGTCGCGCCGGCCTGCAGCAAGGCGGAGCCGAGCATGGTCAGGCCGTTGCCGGCGCTGATCGAGATCCGTCCGCCATATCCGGAGCGGGCGTCGATGGTGCCGGCCAGGGTCACCGAACCCTGGTCGGCGACCAAAGAGAAGTCCGCGACCTGTGTCAGGCCATCGACCACCACATCGCCGGAGCGGATGCGGAACTGGCGCGATGCCGAGAAGCCGGCGGCGTTGAGCAACTGGCTCTGCGCCGCGAAGTCGGGCAGTGCCGCGATGTCCAGCGCAAAGGAGCCGCCGGCCTGACCCGCCGCGGCGTGCGCCTCGATGCGCCCACCGAGCACCACGGTGCCGCCGTTCGACGCCAGTGACAACCTGCCGGCCGCGCCGCCATCCGCATGGGCGGACAGTTGGAGAATGCCGCCCGGCGCCACCACCACCGAACCCGCCGCCGTCAGCGCAATGCTGCCCGCATCGGCGTATTGCGCGACATCGAAAAACTGCTTCTGGAAGCCGCCGACGTCGATCGCGCCGCCCTGGCCGATCACCACATCGCCGGCCGTGGACGTCAGATTGACCGTGCCGCCAAGCGCGACGATCCGTCCGCCGAGTTCGACGCTGGTGCCGGTAAAATTGAGACGCGCACCGAGGCTCGCCTCCGGATTGTCCAGCGACGCATTGCCGCCTGGGAGAATGCGAACCGCATTCTGCGCCGTCAGCGATTGCGATGCGCCGCCGCGCCCGGTCACCACCGGGCTGACCAGGGTAACGGCCGCCGTCCCCGCATCGATCGAGCCGTTGCCCTGGCCGGTGATCTGCCGGCCGGCATTCAACGTGATCGTCTCAAAGCCGCGCAACACCTTGGCGCCGCTGCCAAGGATGATTTCGTCGGCATTGAGCGACAACCGGACCGGACCGGCCGCGCCGGCATTGCCGGGCGTGCCGCCGCTGTTCTGCAGGGCGATGGTCTTGCCGGTGACGTCGATCGCGCCGTTGCCGTAGCCGACGAGGCCGGCGGCATCGAACACCACCCGGTCGAGACCGGCGCCGCCCAGATTGACCGACGTGTAGAAGTCCATTGTGCTGTAGCTGCGCAACGTCAGCGCCCGGGTGTTGGCGAGTTGCGCCAGCGACCCGGCATCGAGCACGAGGCCGCTGCTGCCGCCGCCAAATCCGATCCGGCCGCTCGCCAGCGACATCGCCGCGCCCGACAGCCGCGCGCTGCCGGCGACGACCGTGTTCTGCGTGGCATCCAGCAGCAGCGCGTTGCCGCCCGACAGGGTGGCGTTGGCGCCGATGGTGACGAGGCCCCCCGTCGAGGTATCGACGCTTTCGCGCAATACGTTCACCGCATTGCTTACCGACACCCGGATCAGCGCGCCGTAATCGCGCGCCGGCGAGATCAGGACGTCATTGCCGGGAATGTAGTCATTGTGACCGTCGGCATCGCCATAGACGGCCGCGACCCGGGGCGCGACCACGAGATCGACGCCGCTGCCCGGCGATTGGCCGGCCGCGATGATGACGCTGCCCTCGGCAACCCGGACCTCGCCGATCGCCGCCAGCAGGATTTCCGGTCCGGTGAGGCTGCTGGAGGCGTCGTTGCGAACCAGCACGTCGATGGCCGCCACATCGATGCGCACGCCGCGCGCATCGCCGTGGCGCACGCCGCCGATCAGCACGCTTCCCGCGCCGAAACTGCTGAGCGACCCCGCATCGATGACCAGGTAACCGGCCAGATCGCTGCGGTCCTTCCCTGCCCCGACGATCGCAATCTTGCTGCCGGAAATATCGACCAGCCCGCCGCGTCCGCCCGGTGCGGGCTGCGATTGCAGCGTGCCGTCGAGAACCAGACTGGATGTGGCCTCGAACACCACCGCGCCGCCATCCACCGGCATGCGCGGCGTCACCACATCGACGCCGGTGAGGCGATACTGGCCGAGCTTGAACGCATCCGACGCGAAATAGCTGTTGGCGGTAGTTTCGTTATATTCGCTGTAGCTACGCAGCGTCGTGCCCGACATCACGCGCCAGGACGACGGGAGCTGGTCGTAGGCGCCGCCATGGCTGTCGGCAAGACGTCCGGCCATCATCGTCGAGCCGTCCGCCATGGTCATCGTGTTCGGCATGCGCGCGCTGGCGGAGCCTTTCACCATCGACACGGCGAACGCACCCGGCAGCAGCGCGTAGCGCGCCGGCAGCAGCGCGTACCAGCCTGCCGCAAGCCCGTTGCCGCCCGCCAGCCAGATCTTCTGTTGCGAGGCTGCCGAGGCAGTCATCCCCGGCATGACGGCGTACATGCCCGGCTGGGCAAGCAAATCGTGCGAGCCGCCGGGGCCCGGCACATGCTCCCAGGCAAACAGATCGCCGCCGCCGCGGATATCCACCACCGATCCCGCCGCGAGCGTGACTTTCGGGCCTTGCAGGACGATTTTCTTTTCCGGCAGCCGGCTCAGCGGCAGCGTCGGCTGGTCCAGCGCCAGTGCGACGGCCGGGCCGTTCCAGAATTCATTGTTGCTCAGCATGCCGTAAGGCAGGATCAGCCCGTCTCCCGAGACCGACGTGATGCTGCCGGCGCCGAGCGTGATGCTGTCGGTCGCCGTCAGCGTGATGCTGCCGAATGGCGCGCGCACCACGCCGCCCTGCACGATCACCGGAGCCTGCAGCTTCAACGTGCCGGCAGCTGACAGCGGCAGGCCGTTGTCGCCGTTGCGCTGGATATCGAGCTGCGTGCCTGCCTTGATCGATGCCACGATGCCCGTCGCGGGATAGATCTGGGCGGCCTTGAGCGTGAGCTGACCGTCCGCCGTCAGATAGGACCTGCGGTCCTCGTTGCCGTCGACGCCGCCTATGAGGGCGCCGATGCGCAGGTCGCCGGCCACCAGCCGCGTCTCGGCAAAGCCGGAGAACGTCGCGCGGGTCACGTCGATCAGGTCGGCCGTCACCGTCAGCTTGCCGCTGCCCGCCGCGCCCGCCGCGCCGTTGCCGGACAGGATCTGGATGTAAGGCGCAGCAATGCTCGCGGCACCGGCGCCGCCGCTGACAATCGGGCTTCCGATCGAGATGGATTTTCCGACCGCGAGATCCACGCCCGGCGCCACCATGAGCACAGTGGAATTGGTGGTGAGCGTCCCGAAGCCGCCGCCGTTGACGGCATCGGCGGAGACCTTGGTCATCTTCACGTTGAGGACGGGCAACTCCCCCGACAAGGAAATCGTCGCAGCGGAATCGAGGTAGAAATATTTGGTGAGAAGATCGATCTGATCGATCAGCTGGGGCGCGAGCAATGCCAACGGCTGGTTGACGGTGGCGGGAGACGTGTCGGATTCGAGATTGACGAATGCCAGACCACCGGAGCGATTGAGGCCGCTCGTCAGGCCGTAAAGCCGCGTAATCACACTATAGAATTCAAACGCCGGATCGCCGCCTGAACTATACTCATGATAGATGTCCAGATCGAGATAATAGCCCTCATTGAGGTCAAGGACCTTGATCACACCGTCCCGGCGATCGCGATAATAAAGCGTATACGGCTCAGGATAAGGATTATCGACGGCGGGCGCCGCGGAAACGCTGATGTTCAGACGGCCGCCATTCGCCCCGGCACCACCGGCATGCGCCAGCAAGGTCGAATCGACCACATCCTTCGCTGCACCGCCGAATTTCAGCGAAATGCTGCCGCCATCGCTCGCCAGCGTGTAGGCCTCGGCGCCATCGCGGCCGCGGTCGAGATCGAACGTGCCGCTCGCGCCGGAGACGTCGACGAGCGATCCCTTTTCGAGCATCATCATTGCAGCCTTGTCGAAACTGACGCTGCCGCCGGCCAATACGCTGCCGGTACGCACACCGTTTGTGTTGCGCTCGACGACCGCCACGCCGCGCGCGACAATTTGCGCGCCGGCGGCGAGCTTCAAGTCACCTTCGGCCGCGAGCGAGATCGCGCCCGCCGGGGCCTCGAGCGTGCCGCGAACGGTGAGATTCCCCGACACGCTGGTGCCGGAGGTACCCGGATTACCGGTGGCGAGCAGGCTGATGCTGCCGAGCACATCGGTCTTCACGGCGGCGCCGGCGCCGATCACGACATTGGCGCCGGCGAGGCGAAGCGCGGTCGGCTTGTGGGTGACGCGCTCGAACAGCGGCAGAACCGTCAGCGGACCGATCTCGCCGATCCGCGCGCCGGATGCTACACCGGCGACGTTGACGCCGCTAAGATCGACACCCAGCGGCAGCTGCGAGATGATCGCGCCGTCGGCAACGACGACGTCGCCTGTTGTCGTCAGATCGAAGCCGCGGAAGCCGCGCTCGGCAAACAGCGAGTCCGCCAGCCAGCCGGTGGCGGGATTGGCTGGCGCTGCGCCGCCGATCTGGATCGAGCCGGTGGTTATGATGGCGATCGTGCCGCCCGAGGCCGCCGAATATCCGCGCAGGTCGAGGCCGGCCAGTTGCGCGGTCTTGGTGGGGGCAATCGTCACCGCGCCGGCATCGCCGATCCTCAGCTTCGACTTGATGCCCGTGGTGTCGTACCAGCCGCCGCCGGACACATCGAGCATAACGCCCGGCGCGAAATCGCCGGAGACGTTGATCGAGCCGCCCTTGATGACGGGAGGCAACCCGCTGCGCGGCCCGTTGAACCACACGCCGCTGACATCGATATCGGCCGTGGCGCCGTAGGTGGACGTTTGCGTCCCCGCCAGCCAGACAGAACCGCCCGCGATGCGGATGCTGCCGTCGATCGCGAATTTGGCCGGATTGAGCGCGCTGACATTGGCAAAGACGCTGAAAGCAGTGGCTGGCGCCAATTCGAGCTTCTCGTCCTTCGCCAGCGTAAAGCCGGCCGACACCATGAAAGTGAACTTGGACATGCCGGCATCGGCAAGAACGTCCGAGTCGAGATAGGTGGTTTTCTGGCGCACCGACGGATCGTTGGCTGGAGGCGTGACATACCAGATCGGATCAAGGACGCTCTCAGCGGTGAAGTTGGTCGGGAGCAGCTTCGGCTGGTCGTCGATGATGAGATTGCCGATCAACCACTGCCGGTGTTCGTCGCTGCCGCCGCCGATGGTGAACGAACCCGCGGTCGCCAGCTTGCCGGAAGCCGCCTGGCGTTCGCCGGTGATGACGCCGCCCCAATAGCTGCCCTCGAGCACCATCGCTTCGGCAGCGAAAAACTGGATCGAGCCGCCCGCACGGCCCTCGGTATAGCCGGACTCGAACCGCCGCGACGTGCTGCGATTGAGGATGGAACTCCAGGTCTCGGTCAGCCGCGGGTCGATCTTGCCCTGGACATTGTGCGTCCGCGCGAACGAGCCTGCGAAACCGACATAGAGCTGGTCCGGCATCGCCGCGCCGATATCGTAGATGCGGCCGTCGGCGCCGAGCAGCTTGGTCGTCGTGATGTAGCCATCCTGGTAGCGTACCGACCCGCCGGCGACGTCGAGCAGCGAGCCTTGGCGCGTTATGATCGAGCCACTCGACTTGATGATAATCGAGGCTTTCCCGGCATTGGCGGAGAGCTCTCCCAGGGTGGTTTTTCCGACCCCGATCCAGCCCGAGAAATCGCCGATCGGCGTGCCGACCCAGGCGCCCGGCGATCCAGCGATCCATTGCACGTCGGACATCGGACCATCCGCGAACAGCCCCGCGACGCGCTTGTCGACGCTGATGGTTTTGCCGCGCAGCCAGGAATCCCGGTACAGTGGCGCGTCGCGCAATTCGTTGATGCGCAGTTCGCCCGTGACCGTGTTGCTCTCCATGGTAAGCAGCATGTCCTGCAGGCCGGCCACGCTCAGAAAAGCGTCCTCGCCGATATAGACGCGGCTGCCATCGCGCCTGACCGGCTCGCCGACGATCGGCGTCTCGCCCGAAAGCGGCGATGTGCTGGCGACGATGCTGATGGTGCCGGTCGGCACGATCACACTGGCCTGGGCCTCGATGTCGATCAGCTTGCCGCGCATTTCGATGCGGCCGGGCGCGTAGCGCGTCGCCAGCGACGTCTGTTCGATCTCGCTGGTATCCGTCAGGTCGGGCATCGACGTGGTGACGCTGCCCGCGCCGAGCGTCAGCGAACCTGCCGACCAGAAGCGCAGCGAACCCGGCGGCACGTCGCCGCCATAGGAAATCATTCCATTTTCCCACGCGCGCAGCCGGATCGAGCCGTCGCGGTTGTTCAGCGCGGTCGATGCCTCGAGCGCGCCGTTCTGGGTGATGGTACGCGATATCAGCGTGATGTTGCCGTGATCGGCTTTCACCATGCCGTTGTTGACGACGCTGTAGCCGACCGAGGCTGCGCGCGCCGCCATTTCGGGGAATACGATGGTATTCAGACCGTCCTGGAAGACGCCTTGCGTGCCCCCGGTGGTCTGATTGCTCGCCGTCATCATCTGGAAATAGTTGAACACCCAGCGCATCGGCGCCGACACGGCGACATCCAGACCGCGAATGCCGGATTGATCGGTCGCCAGATAGACCTGCTCGCCGGCAGCCAGGATCACCTGGCCGTCGGTTGCGGAGATGCGGCCGCTGTTGACGACATGCGGCGCAAATACCAGCGCCTTGCCGCCGGACGCCATGGTCAGTTGCGCACCCGCCGCGATGCGCACATCGCCCGGCGCTTCGCCGATCTCGGCCCCCGCGACCTGCCCTGGAGCATCCAGGCCAATATATTTGTTCGGCTCTTGTTGACCGAGATAGCCGAATTGCGGCCTGGCGATGCTCGCACCCGACGTATCGTCGAAGATCAGAATCTGCTTGTTGATGCCGGCGCGGAACTGCTCGTCCGACAGGCTCAGCGACGAGGCAACGAAACTGTTGACGTTGATCTGGCTGGCGCCGCCGAACACGATGCCGTTCTTGTTGATGACATAGACCTGACCTTCGGCCTTGATGGTGCCGAGGATCCGGCTCGGCGCCAGCGACGGATCGGTGACACGGTTGAGCGCGATCCAGTTGGACGCATCGGCGCCGCCGGCGGTCTGGTCGAAATGCACATCGGTCTCGCGACCGACATTGAAGCTCGACCAGTTCAGGATCGCCTTCTGTTCGGTCTGTTTGATCTCGACCTGGGTTCGGCCATTCGCCTGTGTCTGCGACGGCGCGGCTGCGCCCACCCAGACACCCGGCGTAGCACCCGCTCCGGGCGCGACCACCAGCCCGCCGGCCGTCAATCCATCGGGGACCGCGCCGGACGGCGCGGCCAGCGCGGCCGCGCGGGCCGCGCCCTGCAGGCCGCGCATGCCCTGCAGACTCTGAGCCGCACGCGCCATGGACCGGATCGCCTGCTGGCCCGCGGCCGAGGATTGTTGCGCTCCTGCCGCCGCGTTGGCCGCGGCCATCGCAGCCGGACTGCTCACCCCGCCGGATCTGCCGCCCAGATTGCGCGCATCGACCTTGCCCACGGACCCCAGCAGCGCCAGCAGACTGACGCCGACGAGCAGCCGGCTGCGATCGAACGACTTACGCATGGCACGCGATGGCAGGCTGGCGACTTGAACGGTCATGGGGGCACTCACAATTCCAAAGGCGTGCGACACCTCGGATTGACCGAGATGGATGTTGCGTCCCTGCTGAGACACCTGAGCCCAGCCGGCCCCCACCGAATTTTTATGAAAGTTTCATGTCATCCCCGCACGGGATGATTGCGCGCGTCGGCCGCCTTCAACCGAGCAGCACCAGCCCGCCCGGCAGCGTGCGGCGCCGGATGCCGAATGCCAGTTCGATCTGGGCCAGCGCATCGTCAGGACGATCGATCTTGAAACGGCCATTGACGGGGCTGCTCGCCAGGCTGCGATTGACGAGCACGATGTGCCCCGGGCGATAGCGGTTCAGTTCGTCGATCACGTCGCCGAGCGGCGTCATGTCAAAGATCATCAGACCGCGCTGCCAGGCCGAGGCAATGGCAGGATCGATCGACACTGCCTTCTCGATCGCCTCGGGGCGATAGCTGACCTGCTGGCGCGGACCGAGCGTAATCGTCCGCTCCGGGTGGGCGATCCGGACCTCATTGGCAAAGCAGGTCACCCGCACATCTGCGCCATTGCGGCGGATATCGAAGCGCGCGTTCATGGTCGATGTCCGGGCGCTGCCAGCCACCACGTAGAGATCGCGCCCGCGATCCTGTGGCGGCGCGAACGACGCCTCCCCGGCAATCAGTTCGACCACATCGGCTGCGATCGAAAGGCTGGTCCGCGCATTCATCTCGACAGCGACCCCGTCGGCCACCGAGATGGCCCGCTGCTCGCCGACCCCGGTGCGGAAGTCCGCCTGCAGTTCGGAAAAGGAAGGCCAGAGATCCAGCGGCGGCTTCGTCAGCAAAACGGCGCCCGCCGACGCCGCGATCGCGCCGCCGATGAAGGCGCGGCGCGCTATCATGCGCGAGCGCCGACGCGCCGCGAGATCGTGCGGCGTCTCATCGAGAATCCGGATAGCCGGCTCCACCGCGCGCCACAACCGGCTGGCCGAAGCGAAGGCCTGCGCATGCGCCGGGCTTCGCCCGCACCACTCGCGCAAGGCGTCGGCATCGGCGCCGGTGGCCTCCCCCGAGGTCAGCCGCCGCACCCAGCCATGGGCCTCGCGCTCCAGCGGCGTCAATTCGCGCAGGTCTTTTTCCGGGTCGATGGTCATGCCGGGCCGCATTATCGCATCTTCTTCCAGCCGAACCGCGCGGCGCAATATTCCTGCGCCTGCTGCAATTCCTTGTCGACCATGCCGACGGATATCCCGAAACGTTCGGCGATCTGCTGCCGCGATGCGCCTTCGACTCGCGATGCCAGTAGAATCGCGCGCTGCCGCTCCGGCAGGTTCACGATGATCCGGCTCAGGCGCTGCATGTCCGCGCGACTCTCGAAAACCTGCAGCGCGTCGGGCGCTTCGTCCGCAATGTGTAGCAGTCCCTCGACTTCCATGGCCGACAGCCGACGCCGGTCGGCGCGCACGCGATTCAGAGCAATGTTGAAAGCGGTCCGGAACAGATAGGCGGTCGGGTTGCGCACCGCCCCGGCAAACTCGGCGCCTTCGAGGCGCAGATACGTATCCTGCAGCGCCTCTTCGGCCCATTCCTGCGAGCCGAGCCGGCGCGCCAGCCGCACCTTGAGATCGCCATAGCGATCGATCAGCAGTCCCTGCAGCGCCGCCAGCGCGGATGTGCTCTGCGGGTCGGACGGCCGATCCGGGGCCGCCTCCAATTTCTTCAACAGCGAACGTTCAGTCATCGCGGCGCGCGCTTTTCACCGACGGCAATCGAGGGTCCCGCCCGAAGACGTCGGCAACACCACCATCGTGAACGGTTGCGGCATGTGCGCCGGCGCGGGCCGGCCGATCGCAAGCGCCCGCAAGGCCTGCGCGATGGCTTCGTCGCGCTGCGCGTCGCCGGAAGATCCGAGCAGGTCGAACTGTTGGATATCGCCGGCGGGTCCGACCCTGAAGTTCAGCGCAACACGATAATCGCCCGGCCGCGTGGCTGTGCCGGCGCACAGTGCATCGTTGATTCGCGCCTGCAGCAAGGCCGAATAACCGCGCTGTGTCATATCCTGCTGCGCGATCGCGGCGCGCGCGACGGATCCGGCCGCCTGTGTCAACGGCGCACCCCCATCGGCAGGAACAAGAACGAAAGCCGTGGCTGCCGCATACCTGGCCTCGAGCCCGGTGTCGTTCAGCAAAAGCGCCAAGGCAACCGCCGGTGGGTATTGCCCGCTCACAGGCCTCGACATGCGGCCTATGGCGAGCCGCGCCTGGTAGAGGCCGACAACGCCGGTCGTGGTGCTGAAACTGTCGAGCGCTTTGGCAAGGGGTTGCTGCGGGATGTTGAACAAGACGACTTGCGGGCCGACACTCTCCGACCAGGCCATCCGCAGGCTGCCGCCGAACGCAACCCAGAGCATGCCGAAAGTAACAAGAGCGCTCGATGGCGGGCGCCATCGGCGGCCAAGCCTTGATGAGCGCCCTGTACTCACACCACACACCTTGAGCCAAACGGATTCGTCGTCCTGGCTTTTGGCCAATTGGACCGCCGCCACGAATATACCGCCACGTCAGTGACGGTCAGGTGACATGGAATGTGCCGCCTGACAAGGTGTTGCCGGCGACGTCTTGCCTCGCTCCATCCGGTCGTCCTGGCGCGCTACGAGCAACAGCTTGTGCAACTTCAAGACGCTTTGTCGAAAGGCATCGTCGCTGGAGATTCCGAGGCGACGGAAGAGTTCGCGACGTCGTTGAGACAGTGACAGCATTTGGAGACCATGCCGGACTCGCTTAGCCGCCTTACTGCACGAACCTGTCTTCTCAACAACGTTCGAGGAGTGTGAAAGGTGGTAGCGAGAGAGGGACTCGAACCCCCGACCCCAGGATTATGATTCCCGTGCTCTAACCAGCTGAGCTACCTCGCCACAGTCCACCGTCACGGCAATATATGCCGCGGTCGCGAACGCGCGGCATATAAGAAGTAGCGCCGGGGCCTGTCAAGCAAACCGGCGCCTTCCGCGAGATACCTGCACAACAGCGCTATTTTGGCCGAATCGTGGGGTCGCCGCCGGGGCTGCCGGGCGGCGGAATCACGGGGGTCTTGCCAACATCAGGCGCAGGGGCGTGCATTTCGGGGTCGACCCCCGGCGGGGGGCATAGCACGCCATCGGAGCGGGCCAGCCTGTCGCCGAGCGGCTCGGCTCGCTGCCCGGTGGTCGTTCCCTCCGGAGTGGCCGTGCCGGATTGCGGCGCCGGCTGCATCGGCGCGCAGTTGGCAGCCCGTTCGGGCGAGGTTGGCGCCGTTCGCGGCGCGGGCGTCGTCTCGCCAGGCGGAGCCTGCGCGCCCGCCACGCCGGAAACCGCCGTCAATACACATGAGAGAAGGAGTGCGCGTTTGATATCCATGTGGGAAAACGGCGTGCGCGCGCGGAGGTTCCGCGGCCAGTTTGTCGTTTTATTCCTTGACGCGTTTTCTTGACGCCAACCGATGTCCACCCTCGGAGCAAGTCCGAGGGCATGCTTCGCTCGAAAACGCTATGCTTTTCACGATTTCCGAAAGCGGATCAGCGAAAAGTGCCCCATCGGCGGCATCGGCCGCCGCTCGGTCAGGGTGACGCCGCCATGCCTGGCGGCCCAGTCGGTCAGCCGCGCCCAGGGAAACTCCGGCCGCCAGCCGAGCCGCCGCGCCAATGGCGCGAATGCCAGTTCGAAGATCCGGCGCGGCCCGCTTTCGGCGCCGATGTGATTGACGAGAATGAGTTCGCCGCCGGGCTTCAGCACGCGGATGAAATCATCCAGCGTGCGTTCCGGATCGGGCACCGCGGTGATGACATATTGCGCCACCACCGCATCGAAACTGGAGTCCTTGAACGCGAGGTTCTTGGCGTCCATCACCGCCAGCGTTTCGACGTTGGTCAGGCCCATTGTGCGGACGCGCTTGAGCGCCCGCCGCAGCATCGGCTCGGAAATATCGACGCCGCACAGCTTCGTGCTGCGCGAATATTCCGACAGCGACAGGCCGGTACCAACGCCGACGTCGAGAACGCGCCCGCCGATCTTGTCGGCCTCCGCGATGGTCGATTGCCGGCCGTGATCGAACACCTTGCCGAACACGAGATCGTAGACCGGCGCCCAGCGCCCATAAGCCTTTTCGACCCCCTCGCGGTCGATGTCCCCAGCCATTCCCTCTGCCCTGATTTTTCTAGCCGCGCATCACCTCGGCAAGTGGCGCAGGTGTTTCCTGCCCCCCTGCCCTTGCCGCATTCCGTGCGGTTGCGCTCTTGATGAAACCACCCCCGAGTACGCGCGCCTGGCCCGCCGGCGCATCGTAGAACACGCAGGCCTGGCCCGGCGATACCCCTTCCTCGCCGGCAACGAGTTCAACCTCATAGCCGTCGTCGACCGCGCGCAACCATGCCGGCTGCGGCGGGCGCGTCGATCGCACGCGCACGAACATCTCTATCCCTTCGCCGATCACGCGATCGAGCGCGCCGTCGCCGATCCAGTTGACGTCGCGAAGCCGGATGCGATCCATCCGCAGCGCCTCGCGCGGTCCAACCACGACGCGGCGGGTCGCCGCATCGAGCTTGACGACATAGAGCGGCGCGCTGGATGCGATGCCCAGCCCCTTGCGCTGGCCGACGGTGAAATGAACGATGCCCTGGTGCCGGCCGATCACGCGCCCGTCGAGATCGACGATATCGCCCGGCTCGATCGCACCGGGCTTCAAACGGCCGATGATATCTGTGTAGCGCCCGGTAGGAACGAAGCAGATGTCCTGGCTGTCCTGCTTGTCGGCGACTTCGAGGCCGAAGCGCCGCGCCAGTTCTCGCGCCTGCGGCTTGGTCATGTCACCGAGCGGAAAACGCAGAAAATCGAGTTGTTCGCGCGTGGTCGCAAACAGGAAATAGCTCTGGTCGCGATCGGAATCGGCGGCGCATACCAGTGCCCGCGACCCGTCGGCCAGCCGGCGCGAGGCGACATAGTGCCCGGTCGCGAGCGCATGCGCGCCAAGCTCACGCGCGGTCGACAGCAGATCGCGAAACTTGATCGAACGGTTGCACTCGATGCATGGCACCGGCGTTTCGCCGAGCGCGTAGCTCTCGGCAAAATTGTCGATCACGGATTCGCGGAAACGGCTTTCGTAATCGAGCACGTAATGCGGGATGCCGATCCGTTCGGCGACGTTGCGAGCGTCGTGGATGTCACGGCCGGCGCAGCAGGCGCCCTTGCGGTGGGTCGCCGCGCCATGATCGTAAAGCTGCAGCGTGACCCCGACCACGTCATAGCCCTCGGACTTCAGCAAGGCGGCCGTCACCGACGAATCGACGCCGCCGGACATGGCGACCACGATCCGTGTGTCCTGCGGACGTCCTTCGAGATCCAGACTGTTTGGCATGGCGGGGGTTATCGACTTCAATCGCGGGGGCAACGCGCGCCCCTCGCGGCCAGGGTTAAAAAGCCTTTTGTAGATAAGGTCTTATGGCATCATTCGGCCAGACCGGACCGGATCGGACGCCGCTCTTTAATATAGGCCGTATTGGCGGGAGGCAATCAGCCGCTCCCCGTTTTGGGATGAATCCAGGACGGCAAATCTTGCCGCCGGGCAGAAATGGGGGCCGCGACCGGGCCCTCAGGTCGGCCCTCCGTTTCTGTAATGCATTGAAATATAACGATATTATTCTACGATCGCGACTGGCCCGGTCCTTGCTGAATGGATAGTCGAGGTTCCAGCGAGAGGGTTGCCCGTGGTCAGCGTCACGTCAGAAGTATTGGCAAACGCGTCTTTTCAGAATGCAAAAGCGAAGTCAGCGCGCGCCGACTCGAGTCAATCTGCCGGAAACGACAGCTTCGCGACGCTGGTGGACAGCAATACCGCTGCCGGCAACAACGACAATCGCGCACCCGATCGCAGCCGGGACTCCGCATCCGCTCCGCGCCGCCCGGACGACTCGCAGGCAGCATCCGACAACCGCGCGCGCGACAAAGCCCCCGCGTCGTCGGACAAGGCTGCATCCGACAGAGCCGCGCGCAACGACTCCAGCGACCGCGACGCGGGGGCCAAGCCCCGCGATGACGGCAAAGCCGACACCAAGGTGGACGCAAAGGCCGACACCGCCGGCAGGGCTGAAACGACCAAGTCCAACAAGACCAAGTCGGGCAAATCGGATGAAACCAAGCCGGCGTCTTCAGACGACGATGCCGCGGCAAAGGACCAGGCCGAGGCAGCGCAGGATGGAACGGCTGTCGTGACCGCCGACGCCGTTGCCGTCGCCGTCGCCAATTCCACAACGACACCGGCAGCGACCGCGCCCACTGCGACGTCAACCGACAAGGCGACGGCGCCGCTTGCCATCGCCGCCGCTGCCATCGCCGCTTCGGCGTCGCTTGCCAGCGAGACCGCGCCGGCCACGCCCGCATCCGAAGGCGGAGACACCGATACGACTTCAACCGCCGGCGCGAACGCCAATACCGACCGCAGCAAGGTCAAGGCGCAGGATGTCGTCAGCCAGGCCGTCGGCACCGCGACCGCTTCTGCCGATACTACTGTGACCACTGAAATCGCACAGGCCGCCGCAGCGGTCGCCGCGACGCCGAAACCCGCCGATCAAGCAAAGACCGCTGCCGTCGCAAAGGACGGCGCCGCGACCGCCGGCGATCAAGACAATGGGGCCGGCGCAACCGATACCTCCATCACCGCGACGACAGATGCAGGCAACGTTGCGACCTCCGCCGCACCGCAGACGGAAGCCACGGGCAAGCCGAAAGGCGAGAACGGAAAGGCAGAGGCCGTGAAGGCCGACGCCTCGGGCAACAACGCCACGCCATCGGCTGCGCCCACCATTGCGCATGCGGCAATCGCGGATGTCCAGACACCGATCAGTTCATCCGGCAGCGGCCTTCATGCTGCAGGCAGCATCCAGACGCAGCATGTATCCGCTTCGAGCGCATCGGCCCCTGCGGCCCAACTCACCGCCACCGCAGCCAATGGCGCGCCGGTGCCACTGAGCGGGCTTGCGATGGAGATCGCAGCTTCCGCCAACAGCGGCAAGACCCGCTTCGAAATCCGGCTCGATCCGGCAGAACTCGGCCGCATCGATGTCCGCATCGATATCGATCGCCACGGCCAGATGACGTCGCATCTGACGGTCGAACGTCCGGAGACGCTGCAGATGCTGCGTCAGGACGCCAACCAGTTGCAGCGCGCGCTGGACAATGCCGGACTCTCGACCGGCAATGCCGGGCTGCAATTCAGCCTGCGCGACCAATCCTCGCAGGGCCAGAACGATGGCGGCCAGTCCAATCCCAACGCCCATCGCCTTGTCGTCAGCGAGGAAGACAGCGTTCCCTCCGTCGTCGCCGGCCGCGGCTATGGCCGCTTGCTCGGTTCGAGCGGCGGCGTTGACATCCGGATTTAAAGGAGACCGCCATGGCAGTCGATGCAACCATGCCGTCGCAAGTCGTCTCGGCGGCCGGGACCGGCACCGCGACGAGCAACAAAACCGCGTCCGAGAAGACGACGGGGATCGCGGATAATTTCCAGACCTTCCTGACACTGCTCACCACGCAGTTGCAGCATCAGAACCCGCTGGACCCGCTCGACACCAACCAGTTTACCCAGCAGCTCGTGCAGTTCGCCGGCATCGAGCAGCAGCTGAAGCAGAACGAGCAATTGAAGACGCTGGTGGAGATCGAAAAGAGCGCGCAGGCGACGCAGGCGCTTGTTTACGTCGGCAATACCGTCGCCGTCGACGGCAGCAAGGCGCAGTTCGACAAATCCGCCACCTGGAATTTTCATTCCGACAAGGACACCAGCGCAACCATCACCATCACCAACTCCGCCGGACAGACCGCCTATTCGGGTTCCTATACGCTGAAGCAAGGCGGCTCCAGTTTTGTCTGGGATGGCAAGGGCAATGATGGCGTGCAGTGGCCGGCCGGCACCTACACCCTTACCGCCACCGGCAAGGACAGCGCCGGCAACAACGTGGCGATCTCCACCGAGGTCCAGGGCATCGTCGATTCAGTCGATCTCAGCGCCTCCCCGCCGCTGCTATCGATCGGCGGGCAAAGCTACACCACCGACAAGATCAAGCGCGTGGTCCGTCCGAGCACCTCCACCACCTAGCGACGGGGTCGCCAACAGCCTCCCGGCCCGGCCGCTTTCGGGATGAAAGCAGCGGCGTTCGCCCCGGCAGAGACCGGGTCATGGAACTTTTCCGTCAAATTTCAGGGAGATTCGCATTGAAGGGTTGCGCTTAGGCAAATTTTAAGCCGGGGGGCGTAGGTTGTCAGGGTGAGTTCAGTGGTTGAGAGTTTGTGAGTACGCCATGACAGAACCCCATCGCCC
>LNFM01002852.1_pt1 | contig 81171 bp, 81 predicted proteins | sample 596031 | NCBI WGS metagenome assembly LNFM01 (sample SAMN04254537, study PRJNA301005) | activated carbon metagenome | isolation source: dual media filters at the Ann Arbor, Michigan drinking water treatment plant | place: USA: Ann Arbor | reverse complement strand
GCAGCGCTCTCTCCTTTGCCCACCCTTCGAGACGCGGCCCTGTGGGCCGCTCCTCAGGGTGAGGATTCTTCTTAGTTTAACGCCTATGGGGGCATCCCCGCGCTTCGCGCAGGGAGGACACACGATGTGTGAATTCAACAGCGAGAAGGGGGAGAGGTTGGCCAAGGGGGTTGCGGATGATCTCGCAACCCTGCGATGCCCCCGCGCCTCGCCTCTCCTCCCCCCGGCGGAGTGGAACATGAACAGCAGAGCCCGGTGAGCGCTCCCGACCCTCTCTACCGGCCCAATGTCGGGCTGATGCTGATCGCCGCCGACCGGCGGGTGTTCGTCGGCCATCGGCCCGGCATGCCGGCCGGGCAGGCGTGGCAGATGCCGCAAGGCGGCATCGACAAGGGCGAGACGCCGGTCGAGGCGGCATGCCGCGAGCTCGGCGAGGAGGTCGGCACCACGCGGGCGCTGCTGCTGCGCGAGAGCCGCCACTGGATCCGCTACGACGTGCCGGCCAGGGTGGCGCCGGGCTACTGGAAGGGCCGCTGGCGCGGCCAGGCGCAGAAATGGTTCGCGCTCGCCTTCACCGGCCGCGACTCCGACATCGACATCGCCGCGCACGGCGACGAGTTCGACGCCTGGAAGTGGGTGCCCGCGCGCGAGCTGCCGGGCCTGATCGTGCCGTTCAAGCGCGCCGTCTACGAGGCCGTGCTGGCCGAGTTCGCCGACCTGGTGTGAGCGCGGCCGAGGCGGCAATCACCACGGCGTCGTCAGCACCCCGAGGTCCGCGGCCACCATGGCGACCCGCACCCCCGACAGCGTGAGCTGGTAGAGGTCGTACGTGCCGCCCGCGGAGCCGTCCAGGCCGACATCCCAGGCGACGATCTCCCAGGGCACCACGCCGAGCGGGCCGGCCCCGTCGGGGTCGTGGCCGACGAGCTCGAGGCGAAGCTTGCCTTCGATCACCAGCGCATTGCCCGTCCCCGCCGCCGTGAAGCGCGGGTCGGCACCATCCGACATCGCCAGCACGTCCGGCAGCCCGAGCCTCAAGGTGCTCTCGAGGGCGTGCGTGAAGACGATCCTCTCGATGCCCGTGATTCTGCCGTCGGCGAGGGCTGTGAAATCGTACAGTTGCCCTGCTGCGGTCAGGGCCAGCGTGTCGGTCCCGCCACCGCCGTCGATGCCGAGGAAGGCGAGGTCGGGAACGGAGATGCTGTCGTCGCCGGCACCGCCGCGGATCGCATCGCCACCGCCCATGCCGGCCAGCTTGTCGCCGCCGGCGCCGCCGACCAGGATGTCGGCCGCGGCCGTGCCGATCTTCGTCACGGGCGTCGGCGGCGCGCCGAGGGTGCCGCCGAACATCACGTATGCCGCGCCGGCAGTGCCCTCGGCGGAAGGCGCGCCGACGATCAGGTCGGTGAACCCGTCGCCGTTCAAGTCGGCAGACGACACGCTCGGCAGACCGCCCGCCGCCAAGGCGATGAAACCGTCCTCGGGCGCCAGGCGGGCGAGGTCGACCATCGATCGGTTCCCGGCCAGCGTGCCGAAGCCCGCCTCGCGGCCGAGCACCACGTAGACGCCGCGGCCCGAGCCGACGAGCAGGTCGGCGAACCCGTCGCCGTTGATGTCGCCGCCCGAGGCGACGCTGACGCCGGCCTGGTCGTTCTCCAGCTCGCCCTGGATGACGAAGCCGGCGGACGGCGCGAGGCTGGAGAGGTCGATCGCCGAGCGCCCGCTGCCGTCGGCGGTGCCGAAGCCCGACGCGCGGCCGAACACCACGTACGCCTCGCCGGCGCGACCGCCGCCATCGCTGCCGTAAGGCGCCCCGACGATCAGGTCGGCGAAGCCGTCGCCGTTGACGTCGCCGGCCGACGACACGCTGAAGCCGGCCTGGTCGCCCGGCGCGTCGCCCTGGATGACGAAGCCGTCGGTCGAGACGAGCTTGCCGAGCTCGACCAGCGCGCGCGGGGCCTCGGTAGGGAACCCGGGACCGCCCCACGCCGGTGCGCCAACTCTCGCGCTCGCCCCAGGTGGTCGGCTCGGTGACGATGCCGAAGCCCGAGGCGCTGCCGAATATCACGTACGCCTCGCCGGCCTCGGGACCGCCATCGTTGCCGCCGCGCTGGCCGATGATCAGGTCGGCGAAGCCGTCGCCGTTCACGTCGCCGGCCGACGAAACGCTGCCGCCGGCAAAGCCATCCGCCGTATCGCCCTCGACAAAGAAGCCCCCCGACGGGCCCGGTCAGGCAGCGACAGGACGGCGCGGCCCTCGAAGATGGACGTCGGGAACGCCGATCCGCCGAACACCACGACGGCGTCGCCGGTATCGCCGCTGAGGCCGTAGAGGTCGGGGTTGACCGAGGGACCGCCATTGGGCGCCCCGACCAGCAGGTCGGCGAAGCCGTCGCCGTTCACGTCGCCGGCCGACGACACGCTGGCGCCGAAGCGGTCGAACTGTCGGACGCCGTGGATGATGAAACCGTGCGCAGGCGAGAGGCTCTCGAGATCGATCACCGCGCTGCCCCCGGCGGGCGTGCCGAACCCGGACGGACGGCCGAACAGCAGGTACGCCACGCCTTCCTCGAGGCAGCCGCCGTCGGCCGCGCCGACGATCAGATCGGCGTAGCCGTCGCCGTTCACGTCCCCGGCCGACGACACGCTGATGCCGGCATTCTCGCCCGCCTCGCCCTGGATGGCGAAGCCGTCGTCCGGCGCCAGGGCGGCGAGGTCGATCACCGACTGGCCGTCGACCTCGCTTCCGAATCCCGACGACCGGCCGAAGATCACATACGCCGCCCCGCGACCGGCGTCGCCGGGTGCCCCGACGATCAGGTCGAGGTAGCCATCGCCGTTGACGTCGCCGGCCGACGAAACGCTCGCGCCGGCGCGATCGCCCGGCGCCGCGCCGAGGACGGCGAAGCCGGCCGACGGCGCGAGCGATGGCAGGCTGTAAGCCTGCCGCACGTTCACCCCCTGCTCGATGCGCGCTTCGGCGTTGCCGCTGACGTAGCGATCGAAGGAGATCGTCCCGTCGACGACGGTACCGAGCCAGCGCCACGGCGAATCGCGCAGCCACACGCCGTCGCCGACATCGCCTTCCACCGTGACGACGTGCATGCCGCCTGCCACCGCTCCCCCGGCGAGCACCGCCGGCCTGACGACGTTCAGCACGCTGCCGCCCGGGCCGCCGAGGTCGATGCGCTCGATGCCGGCGATCCGGGCAGCCACGGTCCGGTCCGTCAGGTCGAGGGTCAGGCCGGAGCCGCCGAGGACCAGGGTGTCGGTGCCGCCGCCGCCATCGACGCCCCGGAAGCCTGCGTCGGCGACCTCGATCGTGTCGTTGCCGGCGCCGCCGCGGATCAGATCGAAACCGCCGCCGCCCGTCAGCCTGTCGTCGCCAGCCCCGCCGATCAGGATCTCGGCCGATACCGAGCCCGTCATCTCGATCGGCCTCGTCGCCGTGCCGCCGAACGCGCCGCCAAGCAGCACGTAGGCCTCGCCCGCACCGCTAGCGCCATCGTCGCCGCCCGGCGCCCCGACGATCAGGTCGTCGAAGCCATCGCCGTTCACATCGCCGGCAGACGACACGCTCCACCCGGTGCGATCGTCCGCCGCGTCGCCCTGGACGACGAAGCCGTCCGCCGCAGACAGGGTGCCGAGATCGAGCACCGCGCGGCCATCGACCAGGGCCCCGAAGCCCGAGTGCCGGCCGAGCACGACGTAGGCAACGCCCGCATTGCTGCCGCCATCGTCGCCGGACCGCGCGCCGACCACCAGGTCGCCGTAACCGTCGCCATTCACGTCCCCGGCGGACGACACGCTGTAGCCGGCGTTGTCGCCGGCCGCATCGCCCTGGATGACGAAACCGTCCGCCGCGCCCAGGCTCGTGAGGTCGATCACACGGCGGCCATCGTCGGCCACCGTGCTGAAGCCCGACGCACGGCCGAGCACGACGTACGCCTCGCCAGCATCGCCACCACCGTCGTCGCCCGTCGGCGCCCCGACCACGAGGTCACCGTAGCCGTCGCCGTTCACGTCGCCCGCCGACGACACGCAGAAGGCCGCCGTGTCGGACACCGCATCGCCGTGGATGACGAAGCCATCGGACGGCGCGAGGAATGTGAGGTCGACCCCGCGCGGCCGCCGACAACGGCCCCAAAGCCCGACGCCCGCCCGAGCACGACGTAGGCCTCGCCGGCATTGCTGCCGCCATCGTCGCCACCCGGTGCGCCGACGATCAGGTCGGCAAAGCCATCGCCGTTCACGTCGCCCGCCGACGACACGCTGAAGCCGGCCTGGTCGAGCGCTGCATCGCCCTGGACGATAAAACCCGCGGACGGCGAAAGGCTCGCGAGGTCGATCACCGCGCGGCCCCCGGCCACGCTGCCGAAGCCCGACGCCCGGCCGAGCACGACATAGGCCTCGCCGGCGGTGTTGCCGCCATCGTCGCCGCCGCGCGCCCCAACGACCAGGTCGGCATAGCCGTCTCCATTCACATCGCCGGCAGAGGAGACGCTGAAGCCTGCCTCGTCGAACGCGGCATCGCCCTGGATGACGAAGCCGTCGGATGGCGCGAGGCTCACGAGGTCGATCACCGCGCGGCCGTCGACGAGTGCGCCGAAACCCGATGCCCGGCCAAGCACCAGATAGGCCTCGCCGCCATCGCCGGCGCCGCGCGCCCCGACGATCAGGTCGTCGAAGCCGTCGCCGTTCACGTCGCCGGCCGACGACACGCTGAACCCAGCCTCGTCGTCCGCCGCGCCACCCCGGACGACGAAGCCGTCGGACGGTGCGAGGCCCGCGAGATCGAGGACGGTGCGACCACCGACCACGCTGCCGAATCCTGACGCCCGGCCGAGCACGACATAGGCCTCGCCGGCATCGCTGCCGCCGTCGTCGCCGCCAGGCGCGCCGACGATCAGGTCGTCGAAGCCGTCGCCGTTCACGTCGCCCGCCGACGAGACGCTCGTGCCGGCGCCGTCGAACGCGGCGTCGCCCTGGATGACGAAGCCCAGCGGCGAGGCGAGGACCGTCAGGTCGATCGTCCGCCGGACGAGCAGGTCCGGATCGATGACCTGGCCGACGGCCACGCGCTGCTCGACGCGAACCTCCGCGTTGCCGTTCAGGTAGTGCTCGAAGGTGATCTCCTCCTCGAGGATGGTGCCGAGCAACGGATGGATGACCGCCTGGACGACGGTCGTGCCGGCCCAGTGCCACGGCCCGCCGAGCAGCGACACCGCATCGCCGGCATCGCCTGTCACCGCGAGGACGTGCGTGCCAACCGGCCCCGCCGCGGTCTCGGCGAGCACCGCGAGCCGGTCGAGGATCAACCTGTTGTCGCCCGAGCCGCCGAGGTCGACGCGCTCGATGCCGGAGATCCGGGCGGCCAGCGTCCGGTCCGTCAGATCGAGGACCAGGCCCGAGCCGGCGAGCGCGAGCGTATCGATCCCGCTGCCGCCGGCGAGGCTGCGGAAGGCGAGGTCGGCAACCGAGAGCGTGTCCTTGCCGGCGCCGCCGCGGATCGAATCGGCGCCCCCGCCGCCGGCCAGCCGATCGTCGCCGGCCGCGCCCACCAGAATCTCGGCGGCGACGGAGCCCGTCGTCTCGACTGGAGTCGCCGGAACGTCGACCCTGCCGCCGAACACGACATAAGACTCGCCGGCGCCGCTGCCGCCATCGTCGCCGCCGGGCGCTCCGACGATCAGGTCGTCGAAGCCGTCACCGTTCACGTCGCCGGCCGACGACACGCTGGTGCCTGCCTGATCGTGCTGCACATCACCCTGGATGAAGAAGCCGTCGGCCGCTGCCAGGCTGCCGAGGTCGATCACCCATGCCCGGCCGTACACGACGTACGCCTCGCCGGCATCGACGCCGCCATCGTCGCCCAGCCGGCCGCCGACGATCAGGTCGGCATGGCCGTCGCCGTTCACGTCGCCGGCCGACGCCGCGCTCCAGCCGGCAGCGTCGTTCGCCAGGTGGCCCTGGATGACGAGGCCGTCGGACGGCGCGAGACTGCCGAGATCGAGCACCGCGCGGCCGCCGTCGAGAGTTCCGAAACCCGACGCCCGGCCGAGCACGACATACGCCGCGCCGGCATTGTCGCCGCCATCGTCGCCGGCCGGCGCGCCGACGATCAGGTCGTCGAAACCATCGCCGTTCACGTCGCCCACGCCCCTGCCGCATCGATCGAGAACGTGCCGTAGATCCCGGCCGTAGCCGTCTGCGCCACGAAGGTCGCCGGGCTGTCGACGTCGCTGATCGCGAGCGTGCCATTCGCCGCCATCTCCGCATCGGCGATCGACACGGTCGCCACCGCCGCCGACAGCACGGCCGCGTCGTTGCGGCCCTCGATCGCGACCAGCACGGTGTGCGGCGTGCCATCCGCCGTCGTGACGCCGATCCTCTCCACCAGCGTGTCGCCGTCGTTCAGCCCCTGCACCGCCGCATCGTTGTCGTCGAGCACGTAGGTCCACGATCCGTCGGCGTCGATCGAGAACAGGCCATGGGCGACAGGCACGCCGACCTGCGGCACGAAGTCGACCGGCCCGCCGGCACTCTCGCCATCGAGCTCGCCGGTGGCGGTCGCGTCTCCCGCGACCGCGTTCAGGACGCCGCCCTTCTCCGTCACCGTTCCGGTGCCCGTGCCCGAGATCACCACCGGCCGGCGGCCGTCGCCCTGGAGATCGACGAGGACCAGGGCCTCGGCCCACACGCTGCCGCCCAGCGCGTCGCGCGGATCGCCGCCGACTCCGTCGAGCAGCGCGCGCGCGTCCGCCAGGTCGTCGCCCGCCGTCCAGTCGCCGCCCCGGCTGCGCTGCTCCTCGACATAGTGCAGCGTCACCGCCACCTTCGACATCCCGGCGATGATGTCGACCAGCACCGGGCCGACGGGCTCGCCGGCCGCGAGCCGGGCGCGGACCTGCCCCGTCCAGTAGGCCAGGCCCTCCGCATCCGGCAATCGGGCGAAAAGATTGTGGTAGACCTGGGCCAGGAAGCCGGCGATCGCCGTGTCGTCCGCCGCCAACGGATCGGCCAGGAACGGATAGAGCGCCATCGCCTCGTCGCTCGACCCGAAGGCGCCCGCCAGATCGGCGAGCAGCGCCGCGGGAGCGCGCGACGCGCCCGCCTGCCCCAGCAGGTCGAGCCAGAAATCGAAACCCGCCCGGTCCGCCGCCCGTCCGAGGTATGCGACATAGATCGCCGCGACCTGTTCCTCCCGCGTGAGCCGCAGCAGGTCGAGGGTCGTCGTCGCCCCGACGACGACCGGAACGACATGGATCGCCGCCTCGACGTCGCCGGTCGTTCCGTTGGCGTCGGCGGCCCGGTAGGTAAACGAGTCGCGCCCGGTGAAGCCCGCCACCGGCACGTAGACGAAGCTGCCGTCCACTGCGAGCGCCACCCCACCATGCTGCGCGAACCCGCGCAGGCTGGCGACCGCCGGGCCCTCGACCCCGTCGTTGAACAGCACGCCGGACGCCGGCGGCACGGCGAGCGTCCCGCCTTCGAGCACGACATAGGCGTCGCGCTGCGCCGTCACGTCGTCGTTCTCGATCACCGCCGTCGCGCTCGACGTGCCCTGCGTCAGCCCGGCCGACGGCGCGGACAATGTCACCGTGAGACTCTCGTCGGCCTCGAACAGCAGATCGCCGCGCACGTCGATCGCGACGCTAACCGACATCACCCCGGGGGCCAGCACCGCGATGCCCGAGGGCACCATGCCGTCCGCGAAGTCGGCGCCCGACGCGAACCCGGTCCCGTTGCCGTGCACCGCCCAGTGCACGCTGCGGGTCGAGGACGCCGCTTCGTCCAGCGCGACGACGAACGTGAAGCGGGTCGTTCCCGACGGACCTTCCCGCTTCGCCGCCGACCCCACGGCCGCGGCAATGCTCACAGTCGGCATCTCAGTTCCGATATCGATGGATCGATGCGCTGCATCCAGCGCTCATGGCCTGCTCCGGCACACTGGCACATGAGCTCGCGACGCCCACCCGGTCCCAGCCGGATCGAAACGACGATGTCACTCGCTTCCCCATTAGCTCGCGGCGAGGCGGCCCGATCCATCGAAGAACGCAGGGACTGCCCCCGAGGAAAGTTCGGCGATGCCCAATCCCAGGCCAGCTCTTCCAGTCATGTCGCGCCTCGTCGCGGTGACAGGTGCTGCTGCCATTGAACGCCGCTGCGCAGCACTATGAACCCACACTCACCACGGCCGAGCTTACGTGACGTCGACTGCAGCCGCAAAACGACCCCGCCGCCGAGAATGCGGCCGTCGCGCGTGGCCTCCATTGCTACAGTCGAATGCCCTGGTTTGCGCCCGCTTCCGCTCACGCTCCCTGGGCGGAATGCTTGCCGACGCTGCGGCGGAGGAACCACAGGCCGGCGCGGGTCATCAGGCTGTTGAGGCGGCCTTGCGGCTGCAGGCCGACGGCCTTCAGCACCATCGCCATGGCGCGCTGGACGTGGCTCTCGCGATAGAGCGGATAGGCGCGGCTTGCATAGGCGCGGGCGGCGCGCTTGCGGTCGTAGACCGCCCCGGCCGGCTCGTTGGCGGCGAAATAGGCGTAGGCCAGCTCGTCGTCCTCGCTCTCGGCCAGGCGGCCCCAGCCGATGCGCAGGCGCGCGAAGCGGCTCAGCCGGTCGCGCTCGAGGCAGCGCCGCAGATGGTCGTAGAACAGCTTGTAGTGGCGGAACTCGTCGGCCGCGATCCTGGCGCAGATCTGCTTGAGGACGGGCTCGGCGCTCGCGTCCTTGAGCGCGCTGTAATAGGAGCTGGTGCCGGTCTCGACGATGCAGCGCGCCATCATCTCGCCGGCCTGGCTGCCGCGCACCGAGCTGCTCGCATCGAGCGGCAGCTTGTAGCCGGCGCGGAAGCGCTCGAAGGCCTGGTCGAAGCTCCAGCCCGGGTCGGCCATCTCGGCCCAGCGGCCGAGCGCCATGCCGTGCTGCACCTCCTCGACCGCCCAGGTGTCGACGGCCGCCTTGAACGCCGGATCGTCGGCAAAGACGCGGCCGAGATAGATGCCGTAGTCGCCCCCGTTGCGCTCCACCAGGGCCGCAGCCTTGATGTTGCGCAGAATCTCCGGATCGACCTTCGACGCGTCGAACCGATCCCAGGCGATCGTTTCGAGTGTCCAGTTGCCCATGCTTCGAGCACCCTCGGCGACTTGTCGCTTTTGCGTAATAAAGCGGGGCTGGGGCCGGCTTGCAATGGCCCGCCCGTGCACATCTGGAATAATTACCCGGGCCGGCCGGTGAATATCACCCTCCGGCGCGGGCTTACGACCCGATCTTCAGTGGCCCGCTCAGCGGGTCGCCCCTATCACCGACGGGGCATTCGCATTGGCAAATACACCGTCATCCCGACCGAAGCCGAGCGTAGCGCGGCGCAGTGGAGGGACCTCTCTTGTCGTCGCATCAACAAGACAAGGTCCCTCGACTGCGTCGCCAATGGCGCTGTAACCAGCGCCTGATCGGGCGGCTCCGCTCGGGATGACGGGCGAGAGTAGCAGAGGCGAGCGGCCTGCAATCAGCGGGTCGCGTAGTAGGCCTGGGCGCGGCGCAGGTCCCTGGCGATGGCGACGGCCTTCGCGGCTGCCGCCTTCTCGTGCTCGCCCTGGGCGTCGACCAGGTCGCGCTCGGCGGCCCGCTCGCGCTCGGCGAGGTCCTCGGCCGTGACCTCCTCGAACGGCATGGCCTCGTCGGCCAGCACGGTGCAGCGCTCCGGCGTCACCTCGGCAAAGCCGCCGGCCACCAGGTAGCGCTTGTCGACCTTGTTGCCCTGCAGCACCTCGAGCACGCCCGGCCGGACGGTCGAGATCAGCGGCGCGTGGCCGTGCAGGACGCCGAAATCGCCCTCGCTGCCCGGCACGACGACCATGTCGGCCTCGGTCGCGAGCAGCTCGCGCTCGGGCATGACCAGCCGGAAAGTGACCTTGGCCATCGTCTCAGGCCGCCTCGGCCGCGAGCTTCTTGGCCTTGTTGACCGCCTCGTCGATCGTGCCGACCATGTAGAAGGCGGCCTCCGGCAGCTCGTCGTACTCGCCGGCGACGATGCCCTTGAAGGCCTTGATCGTGTCCTCGAGCTTGACGAACACACCCGGCGTGCCGGTGAACACCTCGGCGACGTGGAACGGCTGGCTGAGGAACTTGGCCATCTTGCGCGCCCGCGCCACCACCAGCTTGTCCTCTTCCGAGAGCTCGTCCATGCCCAGGATGGCGATGATGTCCTGCAGCGACTTGTACTGCTGCAGCACGCGCTGCACGTCGCGAGCGACCTTGTAGTGCTCTTCGCCGACGATGCGCACATCGAGCATGCGCGAGGTCGAATCGAGCGGATCGACCGCCGGGAAGATCGCCTGCTCGGCAATCGAGCGGCTCAGCACGGTCGTGGCGTCCAGATGGGCGAACGAGGTGGCGGGCGCCGGGTCGGTCAGGTCGTCGGCCGGCACGTAGATCGCCTGCACCGAGGTGATCGAGCCCTTCTTGGTCGAGGTGATGCGCTCCTGCAGCGCGCCCCCCACCGCCGACGGGATGCGGCCGAGCAGCGCCGACACTTCCGAGCCGGCCTGGGTGAAGCGGAAGATGTTGTCGACGAAGAACAGCACGTCCTGGCCCTCGGCGTCGCGGAAATACTCGGCGACGGTCAGTCCCGACAGGCCGACGCGCGCGCGCGCACCCGGCGGCTCGTTCATCTGGCCATAGACCAGCGCCACCTTGGAGCCCGGGCCGTCGAGCTTGATGACGCCCGATTCGATCATCTCGTGGTAGAGGTCGTTGCCCTCGCGGGTACGCTCGCCGACGCCCGCGAACACCGACACGCCGCCGTGCGCCTTGGCGACGTTGTTGATCAGCTCCATGATGGTCACGGTCTTGCCGACGCCGGCGCCGCCGAACAGGCCGATCTTGCCGCCCTTGGCGTAAGGCGCCAGCAGGTCGATGACCTTGATGCCGGTCACCAGGATCTGCGCCTCGGTCGACTGCTCGACGAACTCGGGCGCGCTGCGATGGATCGGCAGGGTCAGCTTGTTGTTGACCGGGCCACGCTCGTCGACCGGCTCGCCGATCACGTTGAGGATGCGGCCGAGCGTCTCGGGGCCGACCGGCATGGCGATCGGGCTGCCGGTATCGACCGCCTTCTCGCCGCGCACCAGGCCGTCGGTGGTGTCCATGGCGATGGTGCGGACCTCCGATTCGCCGAGATGCTGCGCGACCTCGAGCACGATGAGCCTGCCGTCGGCATTCACATGCAGGGCGTTCAGGATGTGCGGCAGATCGGCGTCGAAGCGCACGTCGACGACCGCGCCCGTGATCTGGGTGATCGTGCCGATATTGTTTGTCGCCATGACGTATCCCTTTCCTTCGATTGCGGGGCAGCGGGCCTAGATGGCCTCGGCGCCCGAAATGATCTCGATGAGCTCCTTGGTGATCGATGCCTGGCGCGAGCGGTTCATCTGCAGCGTCAGTTTCTTGATCACGTCGCCGGCGTTGCGCGCCGCGCTGTCCATCGCCGTCATCTGCGAGCCGTAGAAGCTCGCCGCGTTCTCCAGCAGAACGCGGAAGATCTGGACGGTGAGATTGCGCGGCAGCAGGTCGGTCAGGATCTCGCCCTCGTCCGGCTCGAACTCGTAGACGGCGCCTCCGGCGGTCGCCGGCGCCGCATTCGAGTCACCCTCGGGCGCGGGCGGCGGGATGAGCTGCTGGCGGGTGACGACCTGGGTCATCGCCGACTTGAAGCGGTTGAAGATCACCGTGGCGACGTCGAACTCGCCCGCCTCGAACATCGCCATGACGCGGGTGGCGACCTTCTGGGCGTCGCCGTACGACAATCTCGGCCGGCCGAGATCGGTGATGGTCTCGACGATGTTGCCGGCGAAGTCGCGGCGCAGCTGGTCGCGGCCCTTGCGACCGACCGCCAGCACCTTGACCGTCTTGCCTTCGGCCAGCAGAGAGCGGATCAACCGCCGCGCCTCGCGCACGATCGAGCTGTTGAAGGCGCCGCACAGGCCGCGGTCGCCGGTGGCGACGATCACCAGGTGGACCCTGTCGGATCCGGTGCCGGCGAGCAGGCGCGGGCCGGTGCCGCCGTTGAAGCTGGCGCCGAGCGAGGCCATCAGGCTGTCCATGGCTTCGGCATAGGGCCGGGCCGCCATGGCCTGCTCCTGGGCGCGCCGGAGCTTGGCCGCGGCGACCATCTTCATGGCCTTGGTGATCTTCTGCGTCGACTGGACGCTTCGGATCCTGAGGCGGAAGGTTTTGAGGCTGGGCATCTCGACCTGCGAAGGCTCAGGCGAACTTCTTGACGAAGTCGGCGAAGAACGCCTTCAGCTTGTCGTCGGTCTCCTTGACGATCTCGCGCTTGTCGCGGATCGACGCCAGCATCGAGCCTTCGGCGCGCAGCGCATCCAGGGCCTGGCGCTCGAACTCGCCGACGCTCGATACCGGAAGAGTGTCGAGGAAGCCGCGCGTGCCGGCATAGATCGAGGCGACCTGCTCCTCGACCGGCATCGGGCTGAACTGGCCCTGCTTCAGAAGCTCTGTGAGGCGCTGGCCGCGCGCCAGCAGGCGCTGGGTCGAGGCGTCGAGGTCGGAGGCGAACTGGGCGAACGCCGCCATCTCGCGATACTGCGCCAGCTCGAGCTTCATGGTGCCGGCGACCTGCTTCATCGCCTTGATCTGGGCCGCCGAGCCGACGCGGCTGACCGACAGGCCGACGTTGATCGCGGGCTTGATGCCTGCGTAGAACAGCTCGGCCTCGAGGAAGATCTGGCCGTCGGTGATCGAGATGACGTTGGTCGGGATGTAGGCCGACACGTCGCCGGCCTGGGTCTCGATGACCGGCAGCGCCGTGAGCGAGCCCGAGCCGTTCTTCTCGTTCAGCTTGGCGGCGCGCTCGAGCAGCCGCGAGTGGAGATAGAACACGTCGCCGGGATACGCCTCGCGGCCCGGCGGGCGGCGCAGCAGCAGCGACATCTGACGATAGGAAACGGCCTGCTTGGAGAGGTCGTCGTACACGATCACGGCATGCATGCCGTTGTCGCGGAAATACTCGCCCATGGCGCAGCCGGTATAGGGCGCCAGGAACTGCATCGGCGCCGGATCGGACGCCGTCGCGGCGACGACGATGGAGTATTCCATCGCGCCGTTGTCCTCGAGCGTCTTGACGATCTGCGCCACGGTCGAGCGCTTCTGGCCGATGGCGACATAGATGCAATAGAGCTTGCGGCTCTCGTCCGTGCCCTGGTTGATCGGCTTCTGGTTGAGGAAGGTGTCGATCGCCACGGCAGTCTTGCCGGTCTGGCGATCGCCGATGATCAGCTCGCGCTGGCCGCGGCCGACCGGCACCAGCGAATCGAGGGCCTTCAGGCCGGTCTGCATCGGCTCGGTCACCGACTTGCGCGGGATGATGCCCGGCGCCTTGACCTCGACCAGGCGGCGCTCGGTGGAGGCGATCGGGCCCTTGCCGTCGATCGGGTTGCCGAGACCGTCGACCACGCGGCCGAGCAGGCCCTTGCCGACCGGCACGTCGACGATGGCGCCGGTGCGCTTGACCGTGTCGCCTTCGCGGATCGTGCGATCCTCGCCGAAGATCACGACGCCGACATTGTCGCTCTCGAGATTGAGCGCCATGCCCTTGATGCCGCCCGGGAACTCGACCATCTCGCCGGCCCTGACGCTGTCGAGGCCGTAGACGCGGGCGATACCGTCACCGACGGAGAGGACCTGGCCGACCTCGGCGACCTCGGCCTCGGTGCCGAAATTGGCGATCTGCTGCTTGAGAATGGCCGAGATTTCGGCGGCACGGATATCCATTTAGGCAACCCCCTTCATGGCAAGCTGCAAGCGCTGCAGCTTGCTGCGGATGGACGAATCGAACAGGCGCGAGCCGACCTTGACGACGAGGCCGCCCAGGATATCGGGCTCGACCCGCGTATCGATGGAAACCTTGGCACCGCCCAGCACGCCACGCAGCGACTCAGCTAGCTGCTGGAGCTGGCCGGGCGTGAGCGCCACGGCCGACGTGACGGTGGCGGTGGTCTCGCCGCGCCGGCTCGCCAGCTCGGCCAGGAAGGCCGAGGCCATGGCGACCAGGTCGCGGGCGCGGCCGTTGGCGGCGACGGTGCCGATGAAATTGCGCGTCAGGCCCTTGATGCCGGCGGCGTCGAGCACGGCCAGCAGGGCCCTGCCCTGGGCCTCGCGGCCGATCACCGGGCTCGCCAGCAGGCGGGCAAGCTCGTGGCTCTCCCCGACCAGGGAGCGAAAGGTGGTGAGGTCCTGGGCGACCTGATCGAGAGACCTGGCATTGTCCGCCAGCTCGAACAGCGCGCTGGCATAGCGACCGGCCACGACGGACGTGGCGGAGGTGGCGGAAGTCACTGTGAAAGCCTCTCCATTGCCGTTTGGTCCAGCCGGCAACTGACTGATCCGGCAGGACTTCCCCGGGAGAACGTGCTGAGCGGCCCGTCGCCCCACCCCGGAAAAGCGCGCGTTGCTAGCATGCGGTCTGCCCTCGCGCAAGATTGTGAAAGCTCGATATTACCGCGGTTTTTCAGCGCGTTATGTCACAGGAAGGAATAGGGATCGACATCGATCTGCAGTCGCACTGAACCGGGCAGCCCGATCCGCTCCAGCCAGGCGTGCAACAGAGGTTGCAGTGCGATATCGCGGCGCGTCTTGAGCAGGAAGCGGCGGCGGTGGCGGCCGCGCAGCAGGGCCAGCGGCGCCGTCGAGGGCCCGAGCACCGTGATGCCGTCGCCGTGCGGCGCCCGCCGCGCCACCGCCGCACAGACATTATCCACAGCGGCGGGCTCGGGCCCCGAGATGATCAATGCCGCCAGCCGCCCGAATGGCGGCATGCCGGCGGCGCGACGGTCGGCGAGCTCGGCGGCGACGAAGCGCTCGCGGTCGCCCGACACCAGGGCCTGCATCACGGCATGCTCGGGCATGTGGGTCTGGACCAGCGCCCGGCCCGGCCGGTCCTCGCGGCCGGCCCGTCCGGCGACCTGGTACAGGAGCTGGAAGGTGCGCTCGGCGGCGCGCAGGTCGCCGCCGTTCAGGCCGAGATCGGCATCGACCACCGCGACCAGGGTGAGGTTGGGGAAATGATGCCCCTTGGCCGCCATCTGGGTGCCGATCAGGATGTCGATCTCGCCCGCGATCATGCGCTCGACGGCGGCCGTCGCCTCGTCGCGGTTCATCAGGCTGTCCGAGGTGAACAGCTCGAGCCGTGCCTCGGGAAACAGCGCCATCGCCTCCTCGGCGAGGCGCTCGACGCCGGGCCCGCAGGCGACGAACTGATCGACCGCGCCGGCGGCTCGGCGTGGCCGCAATGATGGCAGATCAGCGAGCGGCGGAAGCGATGCTCGACCAGCCAGGCCGAGCATTGCGGGCATTCGATGCCATGGCCGCAGGCGCGGCACAGGGTGAGCGGCGCATAGCCCCGCCTGTTGAGGAACAGCAGGGTCTGCTCGCCGGCCGCCAGGGTCTGCTTCATCGCCTCGACGACCGGCGGCGACAGCCAGCGCCCGCGCGCCGGCTGCTCGCGCCGCAGATCGACGGCGCTGAGCTTCGCCAGGTCGAGCCCGCCGTGCCGTGCCGGCAGGTGCACCGCGCCGTAGCGGCCGGACGACACGTTGACCACGCTCTCGAGCGACGGCGTCGCCGAGGCGAGCACGACCGGCGCCGACACCAGGCGGGCGCGCACCACCGCCATGTCGCGCGCATTGTAGGTGACTCCTTCCTCCTGCTTGAACGAGCCGTCGTGCTCCTCGTCGACCACGATCAGGCCGAGGTTGGCGAACGGCAGGAACAGCGCCGAGCGCGCGCCGACCACGACCCCGACGCGGCCCTCGGCAATGGCGCGCCAGGTCTCGCGGCGCTCGAGCGAGGTCAGCCCCGAATGCCACGCCGCCGGCGGCGCGCCGAAGCGATCCTCGAAGCGTTTCAGCCACTGCGCGGTGAGGGCGATCTCGGGCAGCAGCACCAGCACCTGGCCGCCCGCAGCGAGCGCCGCCGCGATCGCCTCGAAATAGACCTCGGTCTTGCCGGCACCCGGCACGCCGTCGAGCAGGGTGGCGGAGAAGCCGTGCGCCAGGACCTTGTCCACCAGCCCTTGCGCGGCGACCGCCTGCTCGGCCGACAGGGCCGGTCCCTCGCGCCGCCCGTCGGGCTGCGGGAAATTTCTTCGCATGACGCGCTCGACGCCTTCGATCAGGCCGACCGACGCCATGGTCTTGACCACCGAGGTGCCGACGCCGGCGAGATGCGCCAGCTCGGCGAGCGGCAGGGCCGGCCCGTCCTCGAGCTGCGCGAGCACGCGGCGGCGCGCGCTGGTGATCTTGAGCGCGCTGTCCTCCCTCAGGGGCACGGCGCGGTAGACGACCTCGGTGCGCGGCGCGAGCAAGGCCGTGGGCACGCTCATCGCCATCCTGAGCACCGCGCCGGGCGGCGCCAAGGTATAGGCCGCGACCCAATCGACGAAGCGCCGCATGGCGTCGGCCATCGGCAGTGCCGGCAATTGGCCCACGATGTCGCGCAGCTTGTGCGTCGCGACGCCGCCCGTGCCCTCGCCCCACACCACGCCGACGACCTCTCTCTTGCCGAGCGGCACGACGACGAAGGCGCCCGGCTCGAACGTCTGTCCCTCGGGCACGCTGTAGTCGTAGGCATCGGCCAGCGGCAGCGGCAGCAGCACGCGCAGCGTTCCCGCCGCGGTGTTTTCCACCGAACCGCCCCCCGCCGGCGCGACCGCCTCGGCTTGTGGCTCCGAGCCAGAATCGCTAGAAATTGTGGCAGACGCCGAGCCCGAACCACTGGCCATTGGAACAGTTTATATGAAGTTCTTCGTCGATACCGCCGACGTCGCCGAGATCAAGGACCTCGCCGCGTCCGGGCTGCTCGATGGCGTGACCACCAACCCGTCGCTGATCATGAAGGCGGGACGGCCGATGCTCGACGTGATCAAGGAGATCTGCGCCATCGTCCCCGGGCCGGTCAGCGCCGAGACCGTCGCGACCGACCACAAGACGATGCTCGAGGAAGGCCGCAAGCTCGCCAAGCTCGCCAGAAACGTCGCGGTCAAGGTGCCGCTGACGCCGGACGGGCTCAAGACCTGCAAGGCGCTCAGCTCGGAAGGCACGATGGTGAACGTCACCCTTTGCTTCTCCGCGGCACAGGCACTGCTCGCCGCCAAGGCCGGCGCCAGCTTCATCTCGCCCTTCGTCGGCCGGCTCGACGATATCGGCCAGGACGGCATGCACCTGATCGGCGAGATCATGACGATCTACCGTCAGTATCCCCACTTCAAGACGGAGGTGCTGGTCGCCTCGGTGCGCCATTCGCAGCACGTCATCCAGGCCGCCAAGCTCGGCGCCCATGTCGCCACCCTGCCGCCCAACGTGCTGCGCCAGCTGTTCAAGCATGCCCTCACGGACAATGGCCTGAAGGCCTTCCTCGACGACTGGGCCAAGACCGGCCAGTCGATTCTCTGACAGGAGTGCCGCCGATGGACAGCCAACCGGACAGCGGCGGCACGGTCACGGCGCCCGACGGCTCGGGCCGCCAGGTCAAGGTGATCACGGCCGACGACGTCGTCGCCTACCTGAAGGCCCATCCGACCTTCTTCGAGGGCCATCCCGAGCTGGTCGAGACGATGAGCATGGTGCCGCGCGTGCAGGGGCCGGGCGTCATCGACATGCAGCAGGTGATCCTGAAGCGCCTGCGCGGCGAGATCGACCGGCTGAAGAACGAGCGCACCGAGATCATCGCCAACTCCCAGCAGAACCAGATCGTGCAGAGCCGCATCCAGGCGGCGGTGATCAGCATCATCCAGGCGACGACCTTCGAGAAGATGATCCACGTCGTCACCCACGAGCTGCCCGAGCTGCTCGACGTCGATTTCATCACGCTCGCCATCGAGGCCAACGCCGATGCGCCCAAGCGCGTGCCGGTGCGCGGCGTCTACGTGCTGGCGCCGGGCGCCATCGATGCCGCCATCGGCCCCGACAAGCAAGCCCGCCTGCGCTCCGAGATCGTCGGCGAGGAGGCCTTCTTCGGCGACGTGTCGCGCTTCGTGAAGTCGGACGTGCTGATGCGGCTGCGCGTCTCGAGCGGCTCGCCCGACGGCGTCATGTGCTTCGGCGCGCGCGACCCCATGGCGTTCGGCCCCGAGCAGGCGACCGAGCTGCTGTTCTTCCTCGCCAAGGTGCTCGAGAACACCATCCGCGCCTGGCTCGACCTGCCGGAGTGAGCCCATAGGCGCCAGTTCAAAGAATCCTCACCTTGAGGAGCGGCCCGTAGGGCCGCGTCTCGATTCGGGCGAAGTAACCTTCGCCCTTTGGTCGGCAAGAGAGGGGTGTTGCAACACCACTTTCCAGCGATCTCCTGTGCAGCCCATCCTTCGAGACGGCCGCTACGCGACCTCCTCAGGATGAGGACTTTGTTGAGCCTTCGACCAAAGATGACGCCTATGGGAGTGCGCCCCGCATGACCCTCGACGCCGCGCGCGAGGCCTGGCGCGACTGGCTGAAGAGCGAACGCCGGCTGGCCGCCCACACGCTGGTCGCCTACGAGCACGACGTTGCCTCGTTCCTGGGCTTCATGACGAGCTATCTCGGCGCCCCGCCGACGCTCGACGGGCTGGCGACGCTGAAGCCCGCCGAGTTCCGCGCCTGGCTGGCCGAGCGGGCGCGCGAGGGCATGGCGCGCACCTCGACGGCGCGCGCCTTCTCCTCGGTGCGCTCCTTCTTCCGCTTCCTCGACAAGCGCGGCCTCGCCCGCAACGCCAGCATCGGCGCCATCCAGACGCCGAAGCTGCCGCGCTCGGTGCCCAAGGCGCTCTCCGAAGGCGACATGGAGGAGGTGCTCGACAGTGCGCCCGAGCAGGAGCGCGCCGCCTGGATCGACCTGCGCGACAGCGCGGTCCTGCTGCTGCTCTACGGCGCCGGCCTGCGCATCGGCGAGGCGCTCGGCCTCACCAAGGCCACCGTCGAGGAGTTGCTGCGCGCCGGCCGCGATACCCTCACCGTCACCGGCAAGGGCAACAAGGCACGCCTGGTGCCGCTCTTGCCGCAGGCCATCGAGGCGCTGCGAACCTACCGCGACGCCTGCCCGTTCATGGCCACCCTCGCCCCGCGCGAGGCGTTCTTTCTCGGCGCCCGGGGCGGCGCGCTCGATCCCGCCATCGTGCAGAAGCGCGTGCGCGAGATTCGCCGCGGGCTGGGCCTGCCCGACAGCGTGACGCCACATGCGCTGCGCCATTCCTTCGCCACCCACCTGCTGGGCGCCGGCGGCGACCTGCGCACCATCACGCAGCGCTACACCGACGTCGATGCCACCCGCCTCGCCGCCGTCTACCGCGCCGCCCATCCGCGCGCGAAAGGATGAGGCTGAGTTAGAGCAACCCAATCACCTCATGCTGAGGAGCGAGCGGAGCGCGCGTCTCGAAGCATGGGCAACAGCGACCGTGCTCCATCCCGACCCTTCGAGACGCCGCGCTACGCGCGGCTCCTCGGTGAGGTCGTACCAGATGGTTCGGGAGCCATGCCCCCGGCCGCCTCCGTCATTCCTGGCAACGCGCGGCGGCCAGCTCGGCGGCCGTCGTCGCCTCGCCTGCGGCCTGGCTGAGCCGGCCGCCATAGCCCGACCGCACGGCGCCGACGGCGAACACGCCGGGCGACGCCGTCTCGAAGCGGGCATCGGTGACGATCGCGCCGTGCCCGTCCCGCGCCACGTCGGCCGGCAGCAGGCCGGTGTTGGCCAAAAGCCCGACGAAGGTGAACAGGCCGCGGCAGGCGATGATCTCCTCGCCGCCGGTCTCGCGGTCGCGCACGCGCACGGCCTCGACGCCGTCGCCGCCCAGCACCTCGACGATCTCGCTCGCCCAACGCAGCCGGAAACGCTCGTCGTCGGCGATGCGCGAGACGTAGCTCCGACGGGCGCGGAAGGTCTCGCCGCGCGTCACGATGGTGACCGATCTCGCGAACTGGCCGAGATGGAGCGCCTCCGACAGCGCGGCGTCGCCGCCGCCCGCCACCACCACCTCGGCGTCGCGATAGAGGCCGCCGTCGCACCAGGCGCATTGCGACACGCCGCGCCCGGCCAGGCGCTCGGCGCCGGGCACCTGCAATGTCCTGAGCGAGGCGCCGGTGGCCACGATCACCTGACGCGCCCGCCAGGCGCCGTCGGGGCCGCGCAGCAGCTTGGCCGGACCAGGCTCGATCGCATCGACACGCGAGGGCAGCAGGGTGACGCCGAGCGCCTCGTTGCTGGCGAGCAGCCCGCCCGCCAGCTCGGCGCCACCGACCGGTCCGGCCGCCGGCCAGCCATCGAGCGTGCCGACATTCAAGACCAGGCCGCCCGGCATGCCGTGCTCGACGAAGTGCGCCACCTCGACGCCCGCCAGGGCGGCATGATGTGCCGCCGCGAGGCCGGCGATTCCACCGCCGATCACCGCCACGTCGAAGCTCGTCCCGGCCATGTCCTCAATCGCTCCTGCGTCCTGTCATTCGACCTCGCGTGTCAGGCCTGGGCATCGCGCAGCTTGGCGCGCCAGCCCTGCGGCAGCTTCACTGCCTTGGTCGTCGGGAAGCCCAGCATGCCGTTGTGCACGAACAGATAGCAGTTCGAGCGCAGCGGATCGCCGGAGACGGCGATCATGACGTGCTCCGGCCTGGTCACCACCGGCACCAGGCGGTTGGGATCGTTGCCGGCGAAGGTGCGCGGCAGCTTGCCGAGCCGCACCCAGTCGTTCAGCGTGCGCTTGCCCGGCACCAGGTTGGTCCAGCCCCACAGGTACTTCTCGAACAGCTGCGCCGGCATGCGCGCATGCTCGAACAGCCACGCCTGCACCTCCGCCTTGGTCATCGTCTTGGCGATGGTCTCGGCGATCAGCGGGCTCAGCACCAGCAGCGGCCGGTAGGTGCCGGTCGTCATGCCGACCGTGAAGATCAGCTCCCAGCTCGTGTGCGTCACCAAGGCGTTGCCGAGATAGGGCAGCACCTTCTCCGCGCTGTCGCCGAACACCGAGACGATGACGTTGCCGCCGGTGAAGCGCGAGATGGTCACCGCGCTCTCGCCGGCCGGCGCGCCCATGTCGGCCGCCACCGATGGCCATCTCATTCGCGCCAGGCTGTCCTCGTTCTCGGCCAGCACGACGCGCCAGGTGTTGCCGAACGTGCCCTTGTCGTTCTGGTGCAGCAGGAAGCCCGCGACGTTGCGCAGGTAGAGGCGCCAGAAGCGGCCGATCGAGGTGTTGGCCTGGAAGCCGTCGCGCAGCGCGCCCTGCTCGTAGTTGAAGCCGAGCTGCCTGATCAACGGGCCGTTCAGCACGATCAGCGTCTCCGCGCCCGGCGTGTTGCCGGAATGCTCGACGCCGTACTGCGGGTCGGCCATCGCCTCGGCGAGCGCCACCAGGATCGGCATGTATTCCGGCCGGCAGCCGGCCATTACGCCGTTGACCGCGACGTTCCACACCGTGGCCAGCCGGTTGTCGGGCAGCAGCCTGCCGATCACATGGTCGGCGGCCAGGTCGGTGAAGGCGAGGAACTCGGCAATCTTGTCCTTGGTCGGTGGCACGATCGGCAGCCCGTCGCTCCAGCCGTTCTCGAGGAACAGCCGGTTGACCTCCTCGAAGCTGCCCTCGAGCACGACGTCGCCGGGTTTGGGATCCTTCGCCGTCTGCACGGCCGCGATCTCGCCGGTGAGGTTCCTGATCACGTGATCGACCGTCGTGCCGAGCACGTTGGCCCTGAGCTCGTCGGCGCTCTGCACGTCGACATGGCCGGGCACGGTGGCGAGGGCAAGGTTGGGATAGCCCAACCCCACCGACGTCGTCTTGGCCTGGCCGAGGAAGCCCTCGCAGCACAGCGAGGAGGTCGGCACCCCGGCCTGTTCCGCAATCGCGCTGACCCGCAACACGGCGGGTGTGCAGCTTCCTCAACAGCCCATGCCGGAGACGACCGCGTCGATCTTCATCGACCTGATCTTGTCCGGCAGCTCGGCCAGCACACGACGCTCCTCGTCGCCGTGCGTCGAGCCGAATGCGTCGTGGTCGACGAAGGTGAGACCCGGGTAGCGAGCCGACAGCTCCTGCTTCAGGATCGGCCAGATCTCGTCGCCGCGGAACAGATCGTCCCACAGGAACGCGACCTTCTTGCCGTCCATGGTGTCGAGCCGCTTGGCGAGCGGCTTGACCTCCACCACCTTGGCGCTGCGCGGCCACACTACTGCATAGTCGCCGCTGTTCCGTCGGGTCATGGCCTGTCCTCCTCTGATTGTGCCGGGAGCGCGCCACTGGTGGCGGAGTAATCTCCGCCAAGATGGCGCTTATGGATCGTGTGTACGGCAGGAAGAGCGCCATCCTGGCGGAGATTACTCCGCCACCAGCGGCGCTCTCCTGGCAAGGAGCCTTGCCTACGCTGCGCCATCGTTTTCACGGCACTGTGGTGCGCGCCCTGCAGCTCCCCATCGTCCATGCGTGTCCCCTCAGCCGCGCATCGTGGTCGGCAGCCACAGGGCGATCTGCGGCCACAGGCAGAGCAGCAGGATGACGAACAGCATCAGCGCCACGTAGGGCGCCGAGCCGGCCGCCACCTCCGAGAATTTCGCCCCGCCGGAGATGGCATGGATGGTGAAGAGGTTGAGGCCGACGGGCGGCGTGATCTGCCCGAGCTCGATCAGAACCGTGAGGATGACCCCGAACCACACCAGGTCGAAGCCGAACGCCTTCACCACCGGCAGCAGCACCGGCAAGGTCATGTAGATCATCGAGATGCCGTCGACGAAGCAGCCCAGCACGATGTAGAGCACGACCAGGGCAACGAAGAACTCCCACTTGCCGAGCCCCATGCCCATCACCCATTCGCTGACCGCGCGGCTCACGCCCGAGTAGGTGAGCGCCGTCGACAGGATCTGCGCGCAAATGATGATCAGCGCCACCATGCAGGTCGTCTTGACGGTGGCCATCAGGGATTCGGCGAACATCCGCCGGGTGAACCGGCCGTAGCCCACCGCCAGCAGGATGGCGCCGGCCGCGCCGACCGCCGAGGCCTCCGTCGGCGTGGCGAACCCCGCGTAGATGCTGCCCAGCACGACGACCAGCAGGCCGAGCACCGGCAGGATGTGCCAGGCTTCCGCGGCCCGGTGCCCGGCGGAACCGGCCTCGCGCGGCGGGGCATAGCGCGGCTTCAGGAGCAGCAGGACGGCGATGAAGACCATGAAGGTCGCCGCCATCAGCAGGCCGGGCAAAACGCCCGCCATGAACAGCCGGGCAATCGATTCCTCGACCAGCGCGCCATAGAGCACCATGACGATGCTGGGCGGGATCAGGATGCCGAGCGTGCCGCCCGCAGCGAGCGATCCGAACACCGTCCTGGGCTCGTAGCCGCGCGACAGCATCTCGGGGATGGCGACGGTGCCCACCGTCGCGGCGGTGGCGACGCTCGATCCCGAGACGGCGGAGAACACCGCGCAGCTCGCGATGTTGGCGTGCAGCAGGCCGCCGGGCAGGCGGCCCAGCACTCCGCTGCGCAGGATGACCTCGCCCATCAGGAGGAACATCGGCACGGCGATCAGGATGTAGTTGTTGGCGTTGTTCCACACGACCGACGACAGCGCGCCGAGGCCCAGCATGCCCTTGCTGAGATACAGCACCACGACGCCGGAGATGCCGAGGGCGAAGGCCGTCCATTGACCGGCCACCAGCAGGATGGCGAGGCACGCGACCAGGACCAGGGTCAGCAGCTCGAGGCTCATCGTGGCGGCCTCAGGGAACCCGCCGGACGCGGCCGGCGATCCAGGCGAGGAGCTGCAGCAGCAGCACCGCCAACCCCAGCACCATTGCCGACTGCGGGATCCATTCCGGGGTGTCGATCACCGACACGGCGCGCGTGTCGCGCTCGAAGGCATAGATCACCTGGCGGACGCAAACCCAGAGAATGATCGCCGTGAAGGCGGCGGCAGTGAGCACGATCAGCCAGCGCAGCGCCCGCTTGAGGTTGCCGGCAGCGCGGTCGTAGAGAGCCTCGACGCGGATGAAGCCGCCCTCGCGCAATGTCCAGGCAAGGCCCAGGAAGATCGCGGCCGCGTTGAGATAGCCCGCTATCTCGTCGGTCACCAGCAGGGAGGCCTGGAACTGCCGCAGCACCGTCTCGGCGCAGACGGTCACCAGGATGGCGACGACCGCGAGCGCCGACAGCACGCCGCAGAGCCGCGCGATCCGCCCGACCCAGCGGTCGAGCGGACCAGCCGGGACGGGCATCGCCGGATCGGAAGAGGACGGCGCCGCCGTACCCGTCGTCATTTGCCGAGGGCGGCCTGGATGTCCTTGAGCATCGCCGTGCCGTTGGCGCCCTGCGCGGCCGCCCACTGCTCCCAGTAAGGCCGCATCCTGGCGATCAGGGCATCGATCTCGGCCTTGGGCGGCACGTAGAGATCGACCTTGTACTGTGTCTTCAGGGTCTCGAGGTCCTTGGCCTCGTCGCCGAGATTTGCCGCGCGAAAGCGCGGGGCATAGTCCTTCGCCACCGCGTCGAGCTTGGCCCGCGTGTCGGCATCGAGCTTGTCGTAGGCGGCGATGTTGACCAGGGTGTAGTCGGGACCGCCGATATGGATGTCACCCAGCCAGCCCCATTGCACGAACTCGTACCACTTGGCGCCGATGACGTTGAATCCCGCGGTGATGAAGCCCTCGGCGACGCCGCGTTCCATGGCGACCGGCACCTCGGGCGTGGTGAGCGTGACCGACGAGGCGCCGAGCTGCTTCAGCATCTCGGCCTGCTTGCCGTCGGTCGAGCGGATCTTGCGGCCCTTGAAATCGTCGATGCTGCGGATCGGCTTGCCCCGGCCGAAGATGTTCTGCGGCGGCCACGTGTGATGGAAGAGATTCTTCACCCCTGCCTTGGCGAACAGCGGCGCCGTGTACTTGTCGATGATCGGCCAGACCTTGTCGAGCTCCTCGGCATTGCGCACCAGGAAGGGCAGGCTCGCGATCGAGGCCAGCGGCACCGCGCCGGAGATGAATCCCATGTAGGCTTCCGCGAGCTGCACCTGGCCGTCGCCCGCCACCTTCACCACCTCGGTGGCGCGGAACGGCAGCTCGCCGGCCGGCCGCACGACGATGTCGAGCTTGCCGCTGGTCGCCTTCCGCACCTCGTCGGCGAACGCCTTGTAGCGCAGCGTGATCGGATGGGTGACGCCGGTCACGATGTAGAGGTCCCACTTGGTCGGCGATTGCGCGCGGGCATGGCCTGCCGCGGCAGCAGCCCCGAGCACGCCCATCACGATCGAACGCCGGCCGGTCATCGTCCTCATCGCCATCCTCCCTGTGCGCCGCTCGACGGCGGCGGCTTCGTGGACAAGCTGTGCAGTCGGCCGGTTGCCCCGGCTCGCCGCGGGCGATGATGACGCTGCGCGAAAGATTGTACAAGCGGCATATTGATTGTATGAATACAATATGAAGGAACGCCGCCCGGTCCGCATCCGCGCCGTGCCCGCCGTCACGCGGGCCGTCGCCATCCTGCGGCTGCTGAGCCGCAGCCGCGCGCCGCTCGCCCTGAAGGCGATCGCCGAGCCGCTCGGCCTGGTGCCGAGCACGGCGCTGCACATCCTGCGGGCGCTCCTCGCCGAGGGGCTGGTGCGCGTCGATCCCCTCACCAAGCAGTACGGCCTGGGCGTCGGCATGCTGCCGCTGGCGCGCGCCGTGCTGGAGAACAGCGATTTCCCGAGCCTCGTGCAGGCGAGCCTCGACGACCTGTCGGGCCGCTACGGCGTGACGGCGATCGGCGTCGAGCTGCCCGACCTCGACCACATGGTCGTGGTGGCGCTGGCGCGGGCGCAGGCGCCGGTGCGCCTGCATGTCGACGTCGGCAGCCGCTTCCCCGCCCTGATCAGCGCGACCGGCCGCTGCCTCGCCGCGTTCGGCGAGCATCCGCCGGCCGAGATCGAGAGGCGGTTCCGCCAGTTGCGCTGGAACAAGGCGCCGAGCTGGGACGACTGGCGCCGCGAGGTCGAGCAGACGCGCCGCCAGGGCTTCAGCATCGACCGCGGCAACTACATCGCCGGCGTGACGATCGTCGCCGTGCCGGTGCTGAACCGCCGCGGCACCATCGCGCGCACGCTGGTCGCGGTGGGCCTCGGCAACCAGCTCGACCGCGCGGCCGCGCTCAGGCTCGCCCGCGACATGAAGAGCGCGGCGCAGGACGTGAGCGCCCAGATGGCGGCGTAGCCGCAGCCCTGATCAGCGCGCGAACACCTTGGCGAGGAACGTCCTGACGTCGCCGACGAAGGCCTTCCAGGCGGTCTCGTTGGCGCCGTAGTGCGCGCCGCAGCAGCCGCCCGGCTTGCTGCGATTGCCGGCGCCCGCGAGATAGCGCACCGGCAGGCCGAGCGCGTCGAAGCTGTGATGCGCGCCCTCGTAGATGCGCGTCTCGATCTGTTCGCGGCCGTGGGCGACGCGCTCCATCACCGCCTTGCATTGCGACACCGGCGTCCAGTCGTCGAGCGCCGCCATGGCGAACAGGGTCGGCTGGCGCACGGCGAGCCGCGGTCCCAGCGGATCGGCCAGCGCACAGTCGGGATAGACGAGGATCACCGCGCGCGCCGGCGAGGGAGCCGCGTCGGGCCGGGTCGACAGGGCACGCAGCATCGCGACGCCACCGCCGTAGGAGTAGCCCATGTAGGCGAGGCGTTTCGGGTCGACGTAGCCCTGCCGCGCGAGCCACGCCAGGGTCGCATCGATATCGTGCGCCCGCGCCTCGGCATCGGCCTGGGTCGGCCAGTTGCGCCCGCACACGTCCTTGAGCCCGCGCGCGGAGAAGCTGTCGACCACCAGCGCGGCATAGCCCCACGACGCCAGCAGCCCCGCCATGCGCGCCGTGTTCTGCCCCGGCCCGCCACAACCGTGAAAGATCGCGACCGCAGGAACGGCGCCAGCCGCGTTGGCCGGGCGAAAGAGCTGCGCGGCGAGCTGCACGGTGCGGCCGCCATCTGTGACCGGCACACGAACATTCTGCTGCGCCGCCGCCGGCACGGCCGCGAGCGCGAGAAGCAGAGCCAGAACGAGCTTCAGCATGCCGTCATCCAACACACCGGCCTTGCCTATTGCAACACCAGCAGCAGGATGACGCCGGCGACGCTGGTCAGCACGCCGAGCAGGCCCATGAGATGCAACCGTTCCTCGCGCAGCAGCAGGTAGCTCAGCGCGACGGCGATCAGGGGAAACACTGCGACCAGCGGCGCCACGACGGTGATCGAGCCCAGCCCGAGCGCGGCGTAGAGCAGGAAGGTCGCCGTGCCATTGCTCGCCCCGACGGCGAGGAACCACAGGAGGCCGCGGCGGTCGGGCGGGCCGGCGCCGAGCGAGCGGCGGCCGACCAGCGCCACGATCACCAGGGTGGAGAACGAGTAACCGATCGCCGCCGCGGCGAGCGGCTCGGGCCACAGGGCAAGGCCGGTCTTGATCGCCGGCTGGATCGCGCCACGCACCAGGGCCGCCGCGAGCGGCAGGCCGAGCACCCAGATCGACCATTGCCGCCGGCCGGTGCCGCCGCGCAGCGCCATCAACGCCACGCCGCCCACCACCAGCACCAGGGCGAGCGCCTGTCCCAGGCCAATTCGCTCGCCGAGGAACAGGACCGCCCCCAGCACGGCGAACAGCGGCGTGACGTTGCCGGCGGCGCCGGCGATGGCCGGGCCCAGCCGCTCGTTGGAGCGCACCGACAGGATCGAGACCGCCACCGGGAAGATGCAGCCGACACCGGCGAAGATCGCCGCCGCCCGCCAGTCGAAGCCGCGCCAGTCGACGAAGATCAGCGCCGGCGGCCACGCCATCACCATGGAGCCGCCGATCGTGTAGAGCGGCGAGCGCCACGACGGCAGGGTGCGCAGGCCATACTGCGTCAGGATCAGCGCCAGGGCGAAGCAGAATGCCGCACCCAGCGCCAGCAGAGGCGCCAGGCTGGACGACAGGATGGCCGTGCCGCTCACCGTCTGCTATGTCCGCCGGCTTTCGCGGCGGAGAGAAACTATGGACACGCTCACCTACTGGAACGGCACGTGGCACGAGGGCAACCCGGCGATCCTGGGCCCGCGCGATCACGCCTTCTGGCTGGGCTCGATCGTATTCGACGGCGGCCGCGCCTTCGAGGGCTGCGGTCCCGATCTCGACCTCCATGCGGAACGCGTGGTCCGTTCGGCGCGCGCGCTCGGTCTCGAGCCCAGCAAGACGGCCGAGGAAATCCTCGAGCTGATGCACGTCTCCGTCCGCCGCTTCGGGCCCAAGGCCGAGCTCTACGTCCGGCCGATGTTCTGGGCGGGCAAGGGCGGCGCCGGCCCGATCTCGGTGGATCCCGACTCGACCCAGTTCCTGCTCTGCGTCTACCACTCGCCGATGCGCGCCGGCACACCGCTGACGCTCGGCCTCTGCCGCACCATCCGCCGGCCGACGCCGGAGAGCGCACCGACCGCCGCCAAGGCGAGCTGCCTCTATCCCAACTCCTCGCGCGGCGTTGCCGAGATGATGAAGCGCGGCTTCCAGAACGGTGTCGTGCTCGACGCCGCGGGCAACGTCGCCGAGACCTGCAGCTCCAACCTGTTCATCGCCCGCAACGGCGTGGTCGCCACGCCCGTGCCCAACGGCACCTTCCTGGCCGGCATCACGCGCTACCGCACGGTGAAGCTCTTGCGCAATGCCGGCATCACGGTCGAGGAACGCACCGTGACCACGGACGAGCTCGACGACGCCGACGAGATCTTCACCACCGGCTACGAGAGCCGCGACCTGCAGCCCGGCCCGATCGCCCGCCAGGCGCACGAGCTCTACATGGCCTACTCGCGGACCCAGCGCGTCATCTGACCGCGCTGCGGCCGCATCACTTCCTGCCGAGGCCGGAGCCGTTGTAGAGATTCGCCAGGCGAGCGACCAGGAAGGCGACGTACATCACGCCCAGCACCTGCTCGAGCACGATCAGGCTGCGCGTGAGCCCGGTCGCCGGCGTGATCTCACCGAACCCGGTCGAGGTGAGAACGGTGAACGAGAAATACATCATGTCGGACCAGCGGAGATGTCCGTACGGGCCTTTCTCGATCGAGTAGGCGAAGGCCTTCGGGTCGAACAGCTCGACAAGGCTGAACAGGCTGGCGAAGCTGAAGGCAATCAGCACATAGGCTGCGATGGCGCCGAACACCTTGTCGGTCGTGATCGGATGCCAATCGAGCACGTAGTGCAGCAAGGCAACGGTGACGACTGCCATGAAGACCGCGATCGAGGCGAAGACGACCGGCCGCAGCCAATGCTCTCCCATCTGGTCGATGGCAATCGCCTGGCCGGCGAACAGCGCCAGCACGGCGACGATCCACAACATCGCGCGCCGCACGCGCAGCGCCCACACCGCCAGCAGCAGGATGGCCATCGTGCCGAGGCCGACGAATCCGCCGGTGACCGGGGTGCTGCTGAGCAGGGGAGCCGACACGATGATCACGCCCAGCATCGCCAGCAAGACGCTGCAACGATTGCGCCGAATGTAGGCGATGCGGTGCAGCAGTCGCCGCGGCAATCGGCCGGCCATGTTCATTCGGCGAGCACGACAGCGGTGTCGTCGCGCCCCTCGGGGAGCGTCACCGCCATGGGTGCCGACTTTTTGGCCGGACCATCTAAATCCTCATCCTGGGGAGGTCGCGTATCGACCGTCTCGCAGGATAGGTGACGCACGAGTCGCCCCCCCGGCAGCCCGCGATGCCCGGCAGCGCCAAGGAGCGCCGCGCCACCGCGCGATCGATGATCGCCGCCGCCGCCGTCAGCGGCTGAACAGGACGCCCATCGCCGCGGCGACGCCGAGCCCGATCAGGACCAGGGCGACGAACGCGCCGACCGCGATCACGCCGCGCCGCAGATGGTGGCGGCTCGAGTCGGCGAGATGGGCATGGCCGGCCGCCTGGGCCCGGCCGTGGCTGATCCTGTAGTGAACGAGATGCCAGACCGCGCCGATCAGGGCGCCGAGACCCAGGATCCAGAACGGAGCGAACAGCAGCCAGATTTCGATGTCGTTGCTCATGCCGGAAGCAGTGTCCCGTTCCGGCACCGCAGAAGCAACCCTCGGATCACAACTTGGTCACCATTGTCCGGCGCCTTCGCTCCGTATCTTAGGTGTCAACCAACCGACCCAGGGGACCCCCTCACCATGGCCAAGTACCTTACCCTCGCCCTGATCCTGCTCAGCGCCACCGCCTGCGGCGATACGTGGGGCCAGCGCGCCGTCACCGGCGGCGGCATCGGGGCAGGCTCGGGCGCCCTGATCGGCGCCCTGACGCCGATCGGCCTGCTCCCGGGCGCCCTCGTCGGCGGTGCCGTCGGCGCAGGCGTCGGAGCGGCTACCGCGCCTCGCTACTAGACCAGCCTCTGCCGGCGAAAGGCCGGCACCGGGGCATCACGAGCAGACGCGCAACCGTCGCCCCTCCTCACCCGCCTCGCTCCGGCCGGGCGGCAGCGCCAAGAGGGCAGCGAGAATCGAGGAAGTTCCGCAGCAGAGCGGCGCACTGCGCCGCGTGCGAGAAAGGCAGGCCATGGCGGGCATGCCCGATGACGTTGAGCTGGGCATCGGGCAGCAGGCGATGCAACTCCGCCATGACAGGCACGGGGATGAACGGGCTGCCGTCGGGATGCAGCAGAAGCGTCGGGCACCGGACCTGCCCGAGGCGTGGCGAAAGATCGGTGCCGACCAGCACCGCGAGCGCCTCGAGGATCGACTCGCGCGGCCACCTTTCCTGCTGGCGCGCAAACCATGCCAGCCGCTCGGGCGACAGCGCGCCGTCATGGAATCGCCCGGGCAGGAAGGCGTCGGACCAGGCCTTCACGCCGCCGCCGTCGAGCTGGCTTCGCCATGCCTCGACGCTGCGGATCGATGCGCCGAGATGAGCGCCATTGCTGACGGTAAGGGTGCCGAGGCGATCCGGCCGCGCGATCGCGGCGGCCAGCGCGATGGTTCCGCCGATCGATTCACCGACGAGATGAAACCGCTGCAGTCCAGCTGCATCGGCGACGGCGAACAGATCGTCGACCAGGAGATCGAGCGACCAGGCAAAATCGGGTCCGGGGATATGCGATCGCCCGTAGCCTCGCATGTCGAAGGTGACGAGGCGATAGGCGTCGCCCAGCGCCGGCACCCAGCCCGCCCAGAGGGCGGCACTGGCGCCGATCCCGTGATGGAACAGGATTGCCGGGCGCGGTTCGCGCCACGGCGCGACCTGATCGACCACCTCGTAGTGGAGGGAGCCGTGACGGGTTGAAGCGAGCGGCATCGTAGACCCTCGTTTGCTGTACTTCCGCGGGGAGCGCGCCACACATGGGCGCTATCTTTTCGGTGCTCCTCATATGAAAATCGGAGCGGTACCCGCCCGGACTTTCATATGAGTTCCCCACCGGCCCGAGGGCCGACCCGCCGTGTCAAGAAACTGGCGGCAAGCCGCCAGTTTCTTACTAGGAAAACCGAAAAGTTGGCGCCTGGGGGCGCGCCACAAGTGGCGCGCCCCGGCGACAAGCTGGCTCAGGCGAATCTCTAGTCGGCGCGCATGCCGGCCGACTGGATGACGTCGGCCCACTTCTTGCGATCCGCCACGATCATCGCCTTGAGGTCGGCCGGCGAGCCGATCAGCACCTCCATGCCATTGTCGGTGTAGCGCTTCTGCAGGTCGGGCTTGGCGCTCGCCGCGCGCAGCGCCTTGTTCCACAGCTCGGTCAGATCGGCCGGCAACCCTCGCGGGCCGAACACGGCGAACCAGTTCACCACCTCGTAGCCCGGCAGCCACTGCGAGATCAGCGGCAGGTTGGGGAACATCGGCGCCGCCTTGGGCCCGCCGAAAGCGATCGGGATCAGCCCGCCGCCGCTGATCTGGCCCAGGAACTCCGGCATGTTGCCGAACATCACGTCGCAATTGCCCGAGACGAGATCCTGGATCGCCGGCGCGCCGCCGCGATAGGGCACGTGCAGCAGGTTGACGCCGGCCAGCTTCTTGAAAAGCTCGCCCGCGAGGTGCTGCGACGTGCCGTTGCCGGCGGAAGCGTAGGTGATCTTGCCGGGATTCTTCTTCGCCTGCTCGATCAGCTCGGGCACGGTGCGGTATGGCACGTGCTTGCCGAACACCAGTATGTTGGGGACGTTGGCGACGCTGGCGATCGGCGTCAGGTCGGTGTCGACGTTGATCGGCAGCTTCTGGCCCGGCATCACCGGCGCCACGCACATCGCCGCCATTGCGGCCAGCCCGATGGTGCGTCCATCCGGCGGGGAGTTGGCCACGATCTCGTTGGCAATGAAACCCGACGCTCCCGACTTGCTCTCGACGATGACGTTGTGGCCAACCTCCGATTTTACCGCTTCGGCCAGAAGCCGGCACAGCAGGTCGGCATTGCCGCCCGGCGGAAACCCGCAAAAGAACCGGACATCTCCGGGGACCTTCTGCGCCAGAACCTGTGGCGCCGACAACAGGCCGATGGCGGCGACGCTACCACTCACGAACTTTCTACGCTGCATTCGATTGCCTCCCTGAGCGCGCCGAGCCTAGCATGTTCCGGCATGCCCGTGCTCACCCGTCGTGGCCTCACAGCCGGCCTCACTGCGCTCCCCTTCGCCACCGTTCGCGCACAGGGCGTGGATTTTCCCGACCGCCCCTTGCGATTCGTCGTCGGCTTTCCGCCAGGCGGCCCGAACGATCTTCTGGCGCGGGTCCTCGCCCCCGGCATCGGCGAGCGCCTGAGGCGCTCCGTGGTGGTCGAGAACCGGGCGGGCGCCAACGGCGAGATCGCGGCGGCCTCGGTTGCCAAGTCGCCGGCCGACGGCAGCGTCTTCATGCTGGCCTCGAACGGCTCGACGACGGTCGCCGCCGCGCTCAATCGCAACCTGCCCTACGACGTGCGAACCGATTTCGCCGCGGTGGCGCCCGTCGGCATCAACCCGATGCTGCTGGTCGTGCGCAACGACCTGCCGGCCAGGGACGTCGCCGGGCTGCTCGCCCTGGCACGTTCCGAACCGGGCAAGCTCAACGGCGCCTCGGCCGGCACCGGCGGCGCCACGCACCTCGCGCTCGAGTTGTTCAAGGCGCTGGGCAAGGTCGACATCGTGCACGTCCCCTACAAGGGGGGCGGGCCGGCCATGACGGACCTGATGGCCGGCCTGGTCGACCTCTATTTCGGCGGCCTGTCGACGGCGCTGCCGCACGTCAAGGCCGGCAAGATGCGGGCGCTCGGCCAGACCTCCGCGACGCGGTCGGCGGCGGCAGCGGACATCCCGACCATCGCCGAGGCGGGCCTGCCCGGTTACGAGGCGGCGATCTCCTACGGCATCTTCCTGCCGGTCGGATCGTCGCCGGCGCTGGTCAACCGCCTGCACGCCGCGGTCGACGCCACCATCCGCTCGCCCGAGGTGGCGCGGAAGTTCACCGAGCTCGGCGCCGATCCGCAGTTCGGCACGCCGGCCGAGTTCACCGCCTACGTCGCCGACGACCTCGCGAAATGGGCGGCGCTCGCCCGTCAGGCCGGCCTCAAGCTCGACTGATCACGTCGATTGCCGATGTGATCGAACCGCAAGCGGTTCAATCACATCGGCAATGCGTGCACGGCGAGCATCTCCACACCGCCATTCCCTCGGTTCGGGCGGATGGCAACGTGCGGCGATCTGCAGTCCTTCGGTCTACTTGACCGACGAGAAGGCGGTCGGCGCCAGGAACTGGTTGGCGACGTTGGCCACGATGGCGCCGTCCTTCTCGGTTTCGGCGCGCTTGGCAAGCCATTCCGGATCGGCGGCGAAGGCGTTCCACTTCTTTTCGCGGTCGGCGAGCGATTCCCAGGCCAGCAGGTAGTAAAGTTCCTGGTTGGACTCGCCCACCAGAGTCGTCCAGAAGCCCGCCTGCTTGATGCCATGACGCTCCCAGATCTTGAGCGTGATCGTGTTGAAGCGGTTGAGCAGCGCCGGCAGGCGGCCGGGCACGCATTTGTAGACACGCAGCTCGTAGATCATTTTTCCCTCCGGTTCTTCAGAAGCTAGAATCCGCCGTCGAAGCGCGGCACGAAGCCGTCGCCCTTGTGGTCGATGTGGCAGGTGAACGGCGCGCCGAAATGGCACGGCATCAGCCGGGCACCCGTTCCGGCGCAATGCTCGAGGGCCTCGCGCCGGCTCTTGCGCGCGCCGACGGCCTCGCCGCACGCGAAGCTGTTCCATTCCGGATGATAGACCTGCAGGGCATGGTGCAGGATGTCGCCGCAGAACAGCGCCTTCTCGCCGCGCGATTCGAGCTTGATGGCGATGGTTCCGGGCGTGTGGCCGGGCGCCGGGGCGATCTCCATGTTCTCGTCGAGCCGCGCCGCCCCGTCGATCATCTGGCTGAGCCCGGCCTCGACGACCGGCAGAACGGAGTCGCGGAACGAGCCGGCATTGGCCGGCCCGGCCTTCGGGTCGCTGTCGACCTTCAGATAGTGATCGTAGTCGGTGCGGCTGAAAACGTACCTGGCGTTCTTGAAGGTCGGCACCCACTTGCCGTTCTCGAGCCTGGTGTTCCAGCCGACGTGGTCGACATGCAGGTGCGTGCACATCACCATGTCGACCTGATCGGGCTCGACGCCGACCTCCTTGAGCCGCTCGAGATACTTGCTCTCCATCAGATGCCACTTGGGCCGATGCGGACGCGACTTGTGATTGCCGACGCAGGTGTCGATCAGGATTCGCTTTCCGCCGATCGTCAGCAACCAGCTGTGCACGCTGAGCTTCAGGGAATTCGAGGCTTCCTCGTAGTGAGCGGGCATGAGCCAGTCGCGATGCTGCTGCACCACCTCCGGCTTCCAGTCCGGGAAGAACATCCTGGCGTCGAAGTTCGGCTCGTAAGACTCCTCGACGCGGCGCACCGTGGCAGCGCCTATCTTCACTTCGACCATGCTTCCTCCCGATTGCCGGCAGATTAGCCTTGCCCGGCGCTCGGCGGGAAGCCCGCCGTTTCGATTAGACGCATCCAACGGGAGATGGAGCCGCAAGCGGATCCATCGGCTCGCAAGCCCCGTCTAGAAAGGCAGGCGGCGCGCCTCGAGACGCTCGAGATGGCGATGCGCGAGAACGGCGACGATCGCCGAGCCGATCGGCATCAGCGGCAGCAGGACGGCGAAATGAATGCCGAGGTGGCGCGGATCGAACGTGTCGGGCACCAGCATGCCGACGGCAACCGTCATGATGAAGAACATGACCGCAAAGACCAGCCCGCTCGCGCCGCCTATCATCGCTGCAACGGTCGCGTTGGTTGCCGTGTTGAAGCCGATGTAATAGCTCAATGAGAATGCGGCGGCACAAGCGACCAACGCCGTAATGCTTTCCATCGAACGCCTCCAATACGCTCTCGACTCGGAAGAACAATGAATTGAAACTGTTTCAGTGTGACGCAGATCACGCTGCCCCGAAATCAACAAAAACGCATGACTCACCGAGATTTTACCTGGCTTTCCGCAGTCGAACTCCAATTACTTTTCGCCCGTGGCGAGGCCTCGCCCGTCGACGTTCTCGAAATATTCCTGACTCGGGCACGCGCCCTGCAGCCCCATCTCAACGCGCTGGTCCTGAAAGACGAAGCGGCCGCGCGCGCGGCTGCCGGGGCATCGGAGGCTCGCTGGCGAAGCGGCACCCCGCTGTCGCCCCTCGATGGCGTGCCGACCACCATCAAGGACACGACACCGGTCAAGGGCTGGCCGACCCGCAACGGCTCGCATGCCACCGACGAGACGCCAGCGGCAGAAAGCGCCCCGGTGGTCGAGCGGCTCCAGCACGCCGGCGTGGTCATATTCGGCAAGTCGGCGACCCCGGAATTCGGCTGGAAGGCCCTGACCGATTCACCCCTGCAGGGCACGACCCGCAGCCCGTGGCATCTCGACCATACCCCCGGCGGCTCGTCGGGCGGCGCCTCGGCGCTGACGGCCGCGGGCATCAACCCGTTCAATCACGGAAATGACGGCGGCGGCTCGATCCGCATCCCTGCCGCCCATGCCGGCCTGGTCGGGCTGAAGCCGTCTTTCGGGCGCATCGCGCAGCATCCGGCCGACGGGCCCTTCGCCGACGTCGTCTCGCAGGGCGTGCTGGCGCGCAGCGTTCGCGATACCGCCCTCGCCCTGAACGTGCTGGCCGGTCCCGATCCGCGCGATTGGCGTTCGTTGCCTGCCGATCCGCGCGACTACACGGTCGGGCTCGACGACGGCGTGCTCGGCTTGAAGCTCGGCCTCAGCCTCGATCTCGGCCATGTCGAGGCCGATCCAGAGGTCCGCGCGCTGGTCGCCGCTGCCGCCCGGCGGTTCGAGGCGCTGGGCGCCGTGGTCGAGGACGTCGGCCCCCTGATCGACCCGCTGCGCCAATCGTTCGAGCCGCTCTGGATCGGCGCCTTCGCGACGCGCCTTCGCCAGATCCCGACGCAGCTTCATGACAAGCTCGATCCGGGCTTCCGCGCCGCCGCCGAGAAGGGCCTCTCGATCACGCTTGCCGATTACGCCCGGGCCTACGAGGCCAGGAGCAGGCTCGCCCGCGACATGGCGCTGTGGCACCAGAAGTACGACCTGCTGCTGGCGCCTGTGACCCCGACCGCCGCGCCGCCGGTCGATACGCTCTACAACTCGGAAGCCTTCCCGCGCTGGACCAAGGGTGCGCCTTACACGCTGCCCTTCAACCTGACCGGTCAGCCGGCGGCATCGATGCCGGCCGGGCTCACCACGGCGGGGCTGCCGGTCGGCCTGCAGATCATCGGTCCCGCCCGCGCCGACGCGCTCGTGCTGCGCGCGATGCGCGCCTACGAGAGCGCCTCGGGATGGACCTGGCCGCAGGCGAAGGTCGTGGAGACGCTGGGAAGGTTGGGAATTTAACTCCCCTCCCCGTCTTACGGGCAGGGCATTCGCATATGGATAAAACCTCGGCGCAGTGGAGGGACCTCTCTTCTTGCAGCATCAACAAGAAAGGTCCCTCGACTACGCCGCCCTTTGGGCGGCTCCGCTCGGGATGACGGAGGCTCTATCCATATGCGAATGCCCTGGTCTTACGGGGGAGGTGCCCCCGAAGGGGGCGGAGGGGAAAGGCCTCAAACGAGATCCATGAGATTCCGACGTCGGAATCAGAAACATCTCGAGTGTGGCTTTCCCCCTCCGCCGCGTGTGACGCGGCACCTCCCCCTATTACGGGGCCCGAGTACGGGGGAGGGCAGGAACGGCGCGGCGACTCCGTCTTCCTAGTCCAGATCCAGGCCGTTCATGCCGGCGTTCTTGCGCGCCTTGCCGGCGAGCTCGGTGAGGATCTTGCCCGCGGCGCGCGGGTCGAGGATCGGCTTGGCTTCCGGGCCCTTGTGCCAACCCTCGGCCACCGCGAACTGGCCGTTGCGCTCACCAGCCAGGTGGCAACAGGCGCAATCCATTTCGGGCTGCGCGTCTCCTTGTCCTCTTCCGTGTAGTTGCGCAGGTCCTCGGTCATGCGCGTGAAGGCCGACGGCGAGATCGAGTTCACCGTGACGCCGTAACGACCGAGCTCGCGCGCCGCGATCACCGTGAACGAGGCGATGCCGGCCTTGGCCGCGCCGTAGTTGGTCTGGCCGATATTGCCGTAGATGCCCGACACCGACGTCGTGGTGATGATGCGGGCATCGACGGGCCCGCCCTTCACCTTGGCCTGGTCGCGCCAGTAGGCGGCGGCGTGGCGCGCCGGCGCGAAGGTGCCCTTGAGATGCACCTTGATGACGGCATCCCATTCGTCCTCGGTCATGTTGACCAGCATGCGGTCGCGCAGGATGCCGGCGTTGAGCACCACGGCATCGAGCTTGCCGAAGGCCGAGACCGCCTGGTCGATCATGCGCTTGGCGCCGTTCCAGTCGGACACGTCGTCGCCGTTGGCGACCGCCTCGCCGCCCTTGGCCTTGATCTCGTTCACCACCTGCTGCGCCGGGCCGACGTCGTTGCCCTTGCCGGCGCGATCGCCGCCCAGGTCGTTGACCACGACCTTGGCGCCGTGTTCCGCCAGCATCAGGCAATGCTCGCGGCCGACGCCCTTCGCACAATCTCGCCATTGCTCCCTCCCGTTTCTGGTGTGTCTGGCCGTGTCGTCCTGGGCTAGTCTAGCGGCACACCCAGGAGGATCGCCATGGACACTCTGCCGCTCGTTGCCCCGGAACAGGTCGGTCTTTCCGCAACGCGGCTCGATCGCGTGCGCAAATGGATGCACCGCTGGGTCGACACGGGCCGGCTGGCCGGCATGGTGACCGTGGTGATGCGCCGGGGCGAGCTCGCCTTCGCAGAGACGGTCGGCAAGGCCGATATCGAGCGCAACCGGCCGATGCGGCCCGACACGATCTTCCGCTTCTACTCGATGACCAAGCCGCTCACCTCGACGGCGATCATGATGCTCTACGAGGAGGGCCGCTTTCAGCTCGACGACCCGATCTCGAGGTTCATCCCTGCGTTCGCCAACCCGCGCGTCTATGCCGGCGGCAGCCGCGGCAAGATCGACTCGGTACCGGCCGAGCGCGAGATCACGTTCCGCGACCTGCTGACCCACACCTCGGGCCTGACCTACGGCTTCATGGAGAGCAATCCGGTCGATGCGCTCTACCGCTCCAAGTCCGACGGCGTCGACTTCCAGACCGCCGATACCAGCCTCAAGGATCTGGTCGAGCGACTCGGCACCTTCCCGCTGATCGCCCAGCCCGGCAAGGCCTGGAACTACAGCGTCGCCACCGACGTGCTGGGCTACCTTGTCGAGGTCATCTCCGGCCAGCCGTTCCAGACCTACCTGAAAGAGAAGGTCCTGGCGCCGCTCGGCATGGTCGATACCGATTTTCACGTGCCCACAGACAAGCACGAGCGCTTCGCCGCCAACTACCAGGCCGGCGCCGGCGGAAAGCTCGAGCTGATCGACGACCCCGGCAAGAGCCGCTACCTGGCGCCGCGCCGCGTCAACTCGGGCGGCGGCGGGCTGGTGTCGACGGCGTCCGACTACCTGCGCTTCTGCAAGATGATGCTGAACAAGGGCGAGCTCGACGGCGTGCGCCTGCTCGGCCGCAAGACGGTCGAGCTGATGACCATGAACCATCTCAAGGGCGACATGGCCGACATGGGCATGCCGCGCTTCTCCGAGTCGACCTACTACGGCGTCGGCTTCGGGCTGGGCTTCTCGGTCATGATCGATCCGGCCAAGGCACACATCCTGGGAACGCCCGGCGAGTATGCCTGGGGCGGCGCCGCCTCGACCGCGTTCTGGTGCGATCCGAAGGAAGACATGGCGGTGATCCTGCTGACCCAGCTCACGCCGTCCTCGACCTATCCGATCCGCCGCGAGCTACGGGTGCTGACCTATCAGGCGATCGTCGACTGAGGCCCGACATGCGCAACACCGGCCCCATCAAGGTAACGAAGCTCCACCCGTTGTTCGGCGCGGAGATCAGCGGCATCGACATCACCCGCCCGCTCTCGGCGCGCGAGTTCGGGCCGATCCGCGCGGCGTTCGAGGAGCACTCCGTCCTGCTGTTCCGCGACCAGCCGATGGACGACGAGAAGCAGATAGCCTTCAGCGAAAATTTCGGGCCGCTGGAGACGACCGGCAGCTCCAACCCCGCCGTCGGCACCAAGTTCCAGCGCCAGTCCAATCTCGACATCCTGACCGGCGAGCCGATCCCGCCCGACGACATGCGGATGATCTACCAGAAGGCCAACTACTTCTGGCATTCGGACTCCTCGTTCAAGCGAGTCCCGTCCCTTTGCTCGATCCTGACGGCGCGCCTCTGCCCGCCCGAGGGCGGCAACACCGAGTTCCTGTCGATGCGCGCGGCATGGAACGCGCTGCCGCCGGCCCTGCAGGCGACTATCCACCCGCTGATCGCCGAGCACTCGCTCGAATACTCGCGCAATCGCGTGCAGAAGGGCATCCTGAGCGCCAAGGCGATTGCCGAGCTGCCGCCGGTCAAGCAGCGGCTCTTCCAGGACAACCCGGTCAACGGTCGCCGCGCGCTCTATATCGGCGCCCACGCCGGCTTCATCGTCGGCTGGCCCAGGGCCACCGGTGAGGCCCTGCTCTACGAGCTGTCGCAGCGCGCCGACCAGCCGGAGTTCCGGCTGTCGCATCCGTGGCGCGAAGGCGACGTGATCGTGTGGGACAACCGCGCCGTCTTGCACCGCGCCACCTATTACGACACCGTAAAGTACAAGCGCTTCATGCAGCGCACCACGATCGGCGGCGACGTGATGACGGTGCCGCAATAGGAATGGCCGAGGCTCCCCAGGCAGAATCCTCGACGCCCGACGGAATGCCCGTGGGCTGGCCGCGCCGGCTCGCGGTGGCGACGATCACCATCGGGCTGATGATGTCGGTGCTCAGCAACTCGATGACCAACCTGGCGCTGCCCTACATCGCCCACGACCTCGACATCTCCGCCGAAAGCTCGATCTGGATCGTCAACGCCACCCAGATCGCGCTCATCGTCTCGCTGCTGCCAGTGGCGGCGCTGGCCGACATCGTAGGCTATCGCCACGTCTATCGCTTCGGCCTGGTGCTGTTCTCGCTGGCGTCGATCGGCTGCGCGCTGGCCCCCTCGCTGTCCTGGCTGCTGCTGGGGCGCACGATTCAGGGCCTCGGCGGCGCTGCCATCATGTCGGTCCAGCCGGCGCTGGTGCGGGCGATCTATCCGCGAAGCATGCTGGGCCGCGGCCTCGGCTTCAACACGACCGTGGTCGCGACTTCGCTGGCCGCCGGCCCGTCGATCGGCGCAGCGCTGCTGTCGATCAGCAGCTGGCCTGCCCTGTTTGCCGTCTACGTGCCGCTGGGCATCGTTTCCTTCCTGCTGTCCGAACGCTACCTGCCGCGGACCACGCATACCCATCGACCGTTCGACGTGATCTCGGCCGTGCTGTCGGGCGCCACGTTCGGGTTGCTGATCTTCGGCATCGACGGCATGGGCCACGGCCATGCGCGCATCGTCATCGTGACGGAGCTGGTGCTGGCGGCCGTGTTCGGCACCCTGTTCGTATGGCGCCAGAGGAAGCTTGCCGATCCGATGATGCCGGTCGAGGTGTTCAAGCGCCCGATCTTCTCGCTCTCCATCTCGGCCGCGACGTGCACTTTCACCGCCCAGGGCCTCGCCTTCGTCAGCCTGCCCTTCTTCTTCCATACCGTTCTGGGAAGGAGCGCCACCGACACCGGCATCCTGCTCACGGCCTGGCCGCTGGCGCTGGCCGGCGTCGCGCCGCTGGCCGGCCGTCTCGCCGATCGCCATCATCCGGGCCTGCTGGGCGCCATCGGCCTCACCAGCATGACCGCGGGCCTGGTGCTGACGGCGCTGCTGCCGCCCGATCCGTCGAGCGTCGACATCATGTGGCGCCTGGTGCTGTGCGGCGCCGGCTTCGGCATGTTCTCCGCCCCCAACAACCGCCTGATGATGAGCGCCGTGCCGCGCGAGAGAAGCGGCAGCGCCGGCGGCATCATCGCCACCGCGCGCACGCTCGGGCAGACCATGGGCGCCGCCCTGGTCGCCGTGATGTTCGGCCTGTTCGACTTTTCGAATGGCGGCGCTGCCGCCGCCGACGCTTCCCGTGCCGCCATCTGGCTGGGTGCGGGCTTCGCCGGCACCGCCCTGGTGATCGGCAGCCTCCGGCTGCGCCTGTAAGGCTTCTCGCCGTGCGCGCGCCGTTCATTCTCCGCCCCAGCTTCGCTGGGGAGGTGCCCCGTCATACGGGGCGGAGGGGTCATGAGCAGCGAGACTGGGGTCTTTGACCCCTCCGCCCCGCATGACGGGGCACCTCCCCATAGGCGTTAAACTAGACGGAAACCTCATCCTGAGGAGCGCCCGCAGGGCGCGTCTCGAAGGATGGGCCACACAGGAGATCGTTGGAAAAGCGCTGTTGCCGACCCTTCGAGACGCGGCCCTCCGGGCCGCTCCTCAGGGTGAGGCCCCCCTTTGTATTTTAACGCCTATGGGGCACCTCCCCCGGGGGAGGAAAATGAGGTGTGCTCACTCCAACTACGCCGACTGGCGCAGCGCGTCGGCCGCCGGGCCTCGCTCCTTGTCGATCAGCTCGGCCATCAACTGCCTGAACTGGGTCAGCGGGCCGTCGGCCGACGTCGCCAGCATGCGCGGCTGCGGCGTTAGATCGATCACCCGCTGCTGCGCCTCGATCATGGCGTTGTCCTCGTCGAAGGCGCGGCGGAACAGGTCGATCTGAGAGTCGGCCTGCTGATCGTTGGCGCGCACCCGGTCGAGGCAGCTCGAGAAGTAGTAGATCGACTGCTTCGCCGAGACAGGCGTGATCGCCTGGCTGGTCAGCGAGGTCCAGAACGGCGTGTGCGACCCGTCCGGCGCTTGCATGTTGCAGGCAGCGGCCGTGCCCGGCCGATAGAACCGGCTGGTGAGCAGGAAGACGCCGGGCACCATGTAGTCGTAGGACTGAAAGCTGTCGGTACGGGTGCCGGGCGGCTCGCCGATATAGGGCGCTACCGGGTTGTCGACGACCCATCGCGCGATCCGCAAGCCGCGCTCGAGACGCGTCGTCTGCGGCCGGCTGTTGCCCCACGACATGCTGCCGCGCCCCAGCGTCTTGGCATGCACGTAGCTGAGATGGGTGAGATCGAGGAGATTGTCGTTGATGAGCTCGTAGTTGGCGTCGTAGGCGAGCTCGCCGGTGCGCATGATCCAGGCATCGTCGTGCCCCAGGGCAGACGGGATCAGCGCCGGATCGGCCAAGGCCGGATCGCCCATCCACAGCCAGATCCAGCAGTCGCGTTCCACAACGGGATAGGTACGCACACCGGCCCGGCCGGGAATGAAGGACTGGCCCGGAATCTCGATGCACTTGCCGGACGGCGCGAACTTCAGGCCATGGTAAAGGCAGCGCAGGTCGTCGCCTTCGATCCTCCAGCGCGACGACCACGCCGTCCGCCTTTCGATAGAGCACGATCGGCTCGGCCAGCATGGTGCGGGCGACCAGCGTGTCCTTGGCGAGCTGATGGCTCCAGCCTGCCACGTACCAGCAATTGCGCAGGAACATCGCAATCCTCCCTTGGGCCGTCTCCGCGACCGCTCGGGAAAATGCTGACGCCGGCTGATTGACTTGTCAACGAGTTCGCCACTGACGGCGGCTATCCATGCATCTGCCGGAACAGCGATGGCGCCATGCCGAAGCGTCGCTCGAACGCCTGGCCGAAGCGGGCGGGCGACGACAGCCCCACCTTGCCGGCAATGGCCTTGAGCGGCAGGTCGCCGGCGAGCAGCGTGCGGGCAGCGTCGAGGCGCAGGCCTTCGACGAAGTGCGCCGGCGTCTTGCCGGTCGCCTCGGTGAACTTGCGATAGAAGCTTCGCTCCGACAGGCCGGCACGCGCCGCCAGTTCCGGCACGTCGAGCTTGTGGTCGAGATGCGCCTGCATCCAGTCGATCAGGTCCGCGAATGGCGCCTCTGCGGCCGTCTGCGCCTGCAGGAGCGGACTGAACTGCGACTGGTAGCCGGGCCGGCGTGCATAGAGAACGAAATGACGGGCGATCAGGTTGGCGAGCGCGGGACCGAGATCCGCCTCGACCAGCGCCAGCGCCATGTCGATGCCGGTCGTCACACCGGCCGAGGTCCAGATCTTGCCGTCGACGACATAGAGGGATTCGGCATCGACCTGGAGGGATGGAAACCCTCGCGCGAGATGCTCGCAACTCGAGCAGGCCGGCCGCCGCCAGCACGAACGCGCCGGTGCAGACCGAGCCGAACCGCACGGTCCCCGGCGCCACCCGGCGCAGCCAGCGTCGCAGGTCGGGCCGGGTCATGGCTGCCTTCAGGCCGCGCGAACCGCCGGCGACGAGCAGCGTGTCGGGCTGGCCGCCGATCTTGCGGCTGTCGAGCGTCACGCCGCAGCTCGACCGCACCAGCCCGCCATCGGCCGACACGATGCGCAGATCGTAGACGGGGCGGCCGGCGGCCTCGTTGGCCGCACCGAACACGGCGGCCGGACCGGTGACGTCGAGCAGCTGGCAGCCCTCGTAGGCGAGAATGCAGGTGCGATGCGGCCGGGTCATTGGCAGAAAATAGCCTCTCTTTGTCATTTCTGCCAAGGGGCGACGGCGTTACATGGTCCTCGTTAGCGCCCCCCGACCACCCAGGGCATTCGCATATGAAAGAAATTCCGTCGTCCCGACCGGAGCGGCGCTTAGCGCGGCGTAGTGGAGGGACCTTTCTTGTGGCGGCACCAACAAGAAAGGTCCCTCGACTGCGCCGCCCTTAGGGCGGCTTCGCTCGGGATGACGGAATTTTTCCATATTCGAATGCCCTGCCCAACGACCGGAGATGACAATGGCCACGCCAATCGACATCGGCATCCTGCTCTATCCCAACGTCACCCAGCTCGATGCGACCGGGCCCGCGCAGGTCCTGTCGCGGGTTCCCGGCGCCACCCTGCACATGATCTGGAAGACCCGCGATCCCGTGCCCACCGACGCGGGCTTCTCGATCGTGCCCACCACGACATTCGCCGATTGCCCGGCGCTCGACGTGATCTGCGTGCCGGGCGGCGGCGGCCAGGTCGAGCTGATGACCGATCCCGAGACGCTCGACTTCCTGCGCAGGCAGGCCGCCGGCGCGCGCTACGTCACCTCGGTGTGCACCGGCTCGCTGGTGCTGGGCGCGGCGGGCCTGCTCGAGGGCTACCGCTCGGCCTGCCACTGGGCGTGGCGCGACATGCTGAAGGACTTCGGCGCCATCCCGGTCGCCGAGCGCGTCGTGCGCGACCGCAACCGCATCTCGGGTGGTGGCGTCACCGCGGGCATCGATTTCGGGCTCACCGTGGCGGCCGAGCTGGCCGGCGAGGAGATCGCCAGGTCGATCCAGCTGGTGCTCGAGTACGACCCGCAGCCACCCTTCGATTCGGGCAGCCCGGAGAAGGCCGGCGCCGAACGCGTGGCACGCCTGCGCGAGCGCCTCGCGCCGCTGCTGGCGAGCCGGAGCCAGGCGAACAAGGAAGCCGCGGCGAGGATGCGGTGATGCTGGAGTTGCGTCCCGTCTGCGAGCATTGCGCCAGGCCACTGCCGCCCGCTTCGCCGGAGGCGCGCATCTGCAGCTACGAGTGCACGTTCTGCGCCGCGTGCGTCGACAGCGTGCTCGGCAATGTCTGCCCCAACTGCGGCGGCGGGTTCACAGCGCGGCCGATACGGCCGGCGCACAACTGGAAAGGCGACAACTACCTCGGCAAGGATCCTGCGGGCACGACGATCAAGCATCGGCCGGTGGACCCGGCAGCGCATGCGCGCTTCGCCGAGACACTGCGGACGATTCCGCCGCAGGAGCGGTGAGCCTCATTGCTGGGAGCGCGCCACTCCTGTGGCGCTCTTCTTGTTGATCAAGCATCCCATGAGCGGCGCGCTCATAGGCGCTGACTTTGGTCGACGACCCAACAAATACCCCATCCTGAGGAGGCCGCGTAGCGGACGTCTCGAAGGATGGGCTACAGACGAAATCGCTGAAAAAGCCGTGTCGCAGGCACCTGCCGCGCTGCCGACCCTTCGAGACGCGACCCTGCGGGCCGCTCCTCAGGGTGAGGATTCTTTGTAAGCTGGCGCCACGGAGCGGCGCGCTCCCGGCCATGACCCACGCAAAGCGTGGGAGGAGAGTAAGTCTCACCCCGCGGCGCCTGCCGTTGCGCTTTCGATGGTGATGGCCTTGCCGGCGGCGGTGTCGAACTTCAGCCGCTGCACATAGTCCAGGTCACGACCCGTCACGCGCACGAAGCGGCTGCCTTCGGGATAGTCGATGGCATGGATGGCGCCGACGTCGTAGACGCCGGCGCGGCCGGGCTCGAGGCGATAGGTCTTGACCTGCTCGAGCCTGGCGTCGCCGGCACCGTCGCCGCCATCGACCCGCCGGTACTCGCTCATGTCCGTGTGCTTGACCGCCTGGCCGTACACCGCCCACGAGCTGCCGTGGTCGTGCGGCGGGCTCTTGTGCGGCTTGGGATTGCAGTGGGCCAGCACCACGAAGCCGAGCTCCTTGTCCTCGTAGAGCTTGCGGGTACCAATCGGGACAGCCGGCCCGACCGCCTCGTCGACGAACGCCGGGTTGGCCAGCAGCTTCTCCAGGAGAACGCGCACCTTCTCGCGTCCCGCGGGACCGCTGGTCTGGTGCAGGGCAGCCTGCGCATCCTTGATGAAGAGGTCGAGCGTGTAGGTCATGCGATCCCTCGTCTGGTCACGTCGAATCCGGCCACGGCGAAATGATCCGCCCTGCTCCGCCTCCCTGTCAACGGCCGCCCAGCACACGGCGGGCGATCACCATGCGATGCACCTCGGAGGGGCCTTCGTAGACGCGCATGGTGCGCACCTTCTGCGCCAGCCAGCTGAGCGGCAGCTCCTGGGTGACGCCCATGGCGCCGAACGCCTGCTGGGCGTGGTCGATCACCTCGGTCGCCATCTCGGTGGCGAAGACCTTGATCATCGAGGCCTCCATGCGGACGTCGCGGCCGTCGTCCTGCTTGACGGCAGCGTCCATCACCATCAGGCGGCAGGCATGCAGCTTGGTCGCGGCATCGGCGATCCACCACTGGATGGCCTGCCGGTCGGCGAGCTTCTGGCCGAACGTGACCCGCTGGTTGGCGTGCTCGATCAGCATGTCGAGCGCGCGCTGTGCCATGCCGACGCACCACGAGCCCATCTGCAGGCGGCGCACCGTGAGGCGGAGCTGCATGGGGGCGAAGCCCGCGCCGATGCGGCCCAGCACCTGGGTCTCGGGGATGCGGCAATCCTCGAACACCACCTCGTAGGTGCGCTGGCCGGCCAGCATGGGAATGGCCCGCGCCACGATCAGGCCCGGCGTGCCTTTGTCGACCAGGAAGGCGGTGATGCCGCCGCGCGATCCCTTCTCGGGATCGGTCACCGCCATGGCGATGGTGAAGTCGGCCTTGGCGATGCGGCTGATCCAGATCTTGCGACCGTTGATCACCCAGTCGTTGCCGTCCTTGACGGCGCGGGTCTTCATGCCCGCCGGATCGCCGCCGGCGCCGGGCTCGGAGATGGCGATCGCCGAGGTCGTCTCCCCGGCGGCGTAGGGCTCGAGATACTTCTTGCGTTGCTCGGGACTGGCCGTCGCCAGCAGCATGTGCAGGTTGGGCGAATCGGGCGGGAAGGTGAACGGCACCGCGGCGTAGCCCAGCTCCTCGTTGACGCCGACCAGGGCAACCGCCGGCAGGTTGGCGCCGCCCGCTTCCTCGGGCACGTCGAGCGCCCACAATCCGAGCTCCTTGCACTGCTTGAACAGCCGCGCATTCTCCTCGTCGGACAGTGCGGCCGGCTGGCCCGAGGCGAATCGATCGAGAATGTTCTTCTCGAGCGGCATCAACTCGTTGCGCACGAACTTCTTGACGAGGTCGCGCAGCATCTCATGTTCTTCGCTCACCTTGTGCATGCCGCTCTCCTAAGGCTTCCCGATTCCCTTGTTCACGAATTCCAGCGAGTAGGCGCGCGCGACGTCCAGCCCCCTGGGCAGCACGTCGACCTCGGTCATCGACTCGTAGAAGCTCTTCCATCGCTCTGCGCTCATCGCCCCGATGCCGCCCTGGAGAGCGTCGCCCGACAGCACGATGCTGCGCTCGTTCAGCACCTTGATCGCATAATCGATCCGATCGTCAGTCTGTTCGGGGTTGGCCTGCTTGATCAGCACATTGGCTGCCGCGATGCCCGGGCCGCCTTTGAGATATTGCGACCAGCCTTCCAGCGAGGCGTCGACGAAGCGCGTCACCAGATCCTTTCTCTCGCTCGCCATGCGCCGCGAGATCGCGATGGTCGTCTGGTAGGCGCTGAAGCCAGCGTCGGCGATCAGCAGCACGACTGGCGGCCGGCCGAGCGCCTGCGCGATCGAGTAGGGCTCGGACGACAGGAAGCCCTGCTGCACCACGTTCTTGTCGGCGAGGAACGGCGCCATGTTGAAGGTATAGGGCCTGACCTGGCTGTCGGAGAGACCATACTTGCGCCGCAGGTAGGGCCAGTAGGTCACCCGGCCGCCGGCGCCGATCAGCAGCGTTCGGCCCTTCAGCTTGTCGAAGCCGTCGAGGCCGGTGTCGGGATGGCCGATCAGCACCTGCGGATCCTTCTGGAAGATCGCGGCGATGGTGAAGAACGGTGCATCCTCGCGCACGTAGGTGAAAGCCTCGAAGCTGTTCGACATGATCATGTCGGCACGGCCGGCCAGCAGCAGTTGGCTGATATTGAGGCTTGGACCGCCCTGGCGCAGGTCGCAGTCGATGCCGGCCCGGCGATAGAGGCCGGCGGCGATCGCCTGGTAGTATCCGCCATGCTCGGCCTGGGCACGCCAATCGGTCTGGAAGATCACCTTGTCCAGGGCCCGCGCACGCAGCGGCCGAGTCGGGATCGGCACCAGCAGCGGGCCCGCGAGGGCGAGGCCCGCCGCGGCGCGCAGTGCGGCGCGCCGCCCGAGGCGCCAGGATTTCCCAGCCATGCCGTCACCCCCCTCTGCGTCGATCGAACAGTAGCGCCAAATACTCGCGCAAGGCGACCACCGACCAGCTCAGCGAGGCCGGGCTCGGCGCCCAGTTCTCCCACCACGGCCGAGCCTCCGCCGGCAGGTGGAAATCGGTCGGGAACGCCGACGCCTTCAGTCCCAGGCGTTCCGCGATCGCCATCGAGCGGCGCATATGATAGGCCGACGTCACCAGAGCCACGCGCCCATCATTCACCATATCGCGCACACGCTCGATGTTCTGGATGGTGTTGAGTGATTTGTCTTCCGAGACGATCGCGCGATCCGGAACGCCGAGGTCCTTCAGGAAGCGACGCATGGCCTCGGCTTCGGTCGTCGCCGGCCCGCCGTTGTTGTCGGCCATGAAGCCACCGCCGCTGACGATGATGCGCGGCGCGACGCCGCGATGGAACAGTTGCGCGGCGTACCACATCCGGTCCGCACCATCGCCGAGGTCCGGTTGGAGGGTGAAGGGCGGCGCCGCCGGCGTGACCCCGCCGCCGAGGACAACGATCGCGTTGTAGCAGCATGTCTGCGTGGCGGCCTGGGCATGCGCTTCCTTCTCGAGCGACAGGATGAGCGCGTCGCAGACCGGCGGCCACGAAAGCGCGAGCGTCGGCAGAACGGCCGCCGCGGCTGCCGCCCAGGCAAGCCTGCGCCAGCGCATCAGGGCCAGGACGCCCGCGATGACCAGACCGACCGCCATGGACGCGGGCGGCAGGGCCCATTGGGCGAGGGCCTTCAGGACCAGGAATGTATCCATGCCGATCTGTCCGGAAGGCGGCTATACAGGGCTGAGACGAATCGGGCAAAGAGCTCGGCGGCCGTTTGGAGACCGCCTTTCGCCCGACAGAAGAAGGACCTCAGAAGAGGGACGCCGGGCAAAAGAAGAGCGGGCCCGACTTCCGCCGCGACCCGCCTGATCTCCATTCGGAGTGACTAGTCGATCAGATCGCTTCCTTGAGATCCTTCGCGACCCGGAAAGCGACCTTCTTGGACGCCTTGATCTTGATCGCCTCGCCCGTCGCAGGATTGCGGCCCATGCGCGCCGGACGCTGACGGACCTGAAGGATGCCGAGGCCCGTGATGCGGACCTTCGCGCCCTTCTTGAGGTGCTTGACGACCAGGCCCACGAATTCGTCGAGGGCGCCGGTGGCATCCTTCTTGGTCATGCCGGTCTTGTCAGCCAGTTCGGCCGCGACCTTGGAAAGCGGAATGGTCGTAACGGTGGTGGTTTTGGTTGCCATAGTGAGGGGTCCTTGCACTTTTTAGTTTCGCCAGTCTCTTCCTGACGCCCCAGGGCGGCGCTGGCGAGAAACAGGTTTATCCACGAATCGGCGGCCCGCAAGTCCCCAATGAACGAAAAATGTCGATATTTGGGGCTTTTTGGGCCATCTGGATCAACCATCCACAGATTGCAGAGAGCATTTGGCGTGTCGAGCCCCAGCCTGATCCCGACTTTCAGCACTGCCGTCAACACATGGCAGTGCGACGAGAACGACCATCTTAACGTTCAGTACTACACCGAGTTCGGTCACGAGGCGTCGGCCCAACTGATGGCCAGCCTGGGGCTCGGGCCGCGCGCACAGCGCCAGGCCGGGCTCCTGGTGGGTGTCGCGGATGATCACGTCCGCTACCTGCGCGAGTTCCGGATCATCGATCCGGTCGAGGTCCGCTCGGCCCCGGTCGAGGTCGGCGAGCGCCATCTGCTCGCCTATCACGAGATCCGCAACCCGGCCGACAACAGGATCGCGGCGACGCTCACACGGCGCATCGTGTGCGACAGGCCGTGGCCGGACGACTTCCGTGCGCAGGCGGAAGCGGCCCGCATGTCCCTGCCCGACACGGCGCGTCCGCGCAGCGTCGGCAAGCGTGCCCTGCCCGACCTTGCGCTGTCCGATGCCCCGCGCGTCGGGTTGATCGAGATCGGCCGCGCGTCGGTCACGCCCGCCGAATGCGACGAGCGCGGCGAGTTCCTGCCGCGCCATCAGTTCGGGCGCTATTCCGATGGCGCAGTGTTCCTGTGGAACCATCTCGGCTTCGATCGCGCCGCCATGCAGGATCGCCAGGAAGGCACCGTCGTGGTCGAGATGCTGAACCACTATCGGCAGGCGTTGCGGGCCGGAGACCTGCACGTCGTGATGAGCGGGCTCGCTTCGTTCACCGACAAGGTCCTGACCTTCACCCACTTCCTGTTCGAGGCCGAGACCGGCACGCTCGCTGCATGTGCCGAAGCGGTCGCCATGAAGTTCGATCAGAAAGCGCGCAAGATCATGACGTTCAGCGAAGAGGACCAGGCTCGACTCGGCAACCGCCAGCTGCGACTCGCCGCGTGAGGGCAAATTCCCGCACGCACGACTCACTGCTGGGAGCGCGCCAAGTATGGGCGCTAACTTTTCGATCCCCCTCCCCAGCTTCGCTGGGGAGGGGGATCGCATAGTCGGCGCCCGTGCGTGGCGCGCTCCCGGCACGCTCGTCGCTGGCCCGCAAGCACACTTTCACGCGAGGAGAATCGATGGACGAGAAGACTAGCCTTGCCGCCGGTATCGCCCGGCACCTGCAAGGCCTTGGCTACGACGAGAAGCGGCTGGCCGAGATCGCCACCGAGGTCGACATCCTGAACGGCGCGGTGCGCAAGGCCGCGGCCGCGCGCCTCACGTTCGACGACGAGCCGGCCGCCTTCGCCAGCCTGATGGCGCGGGAGGCCAAATGATCAACGAGGACCCCGCGCTCGGCGATCTCAGCGAGATCGGCGATGCCATCGGCGATCGCAAGCTGACGTCCGTCCAGGCGACCGAGGCCTGCCTGCACCGCATCGAGACCTGGCAGCCGCGCACCAATGCCTTCCTGCGGCTCGAGGCAGACAAGGCGCTCGCGCAGGCGCGGGCAATGGACAAGGAGCTCGCCGCCGGCAAGCGGCGCGGCCGTCTGCATGGCGTGCCGATGGCGCACAAGGACATGTACTACCGCACGGGCCAGCTCTCGACCGGCGGCAGCGAGATCCGGCGCCACTGGACGGCGCCGGTGACGGCGACCGTGCTCGAGCGTCTCGACGCGGCGGGCGTGGTCGAGCTGGGCTTCCTGAACATGGCGGAGTTCGCCGCCGGGCCGACCGGCCACAATGTCCATCACGGGCACTGCCGCAACCCATGGGACGGTGCGCGCGTCACCGGCGGCAGCTCGAGCGGCTCGGGCGCCTCGGTCGCCGCCCGCATGGTCTACGGCGCGCTCGGCTCCGATACCGGCGGCTCCATCCGCCTGCCAGCCTCCGCCTGCGGCGTCGTCGGCATGAAGGCGACCTACGGCCGCGTCAGCCGCGCCGGCGCGGTGGCCCGCTCGTGGAGCCTCGACCATGTCGGGCCGCTCACGCGGACAGTGCGCGACAATGCACGCATCCTCGGTGTCATCGCCGGCTATGATCCCGACGATTCGACGACCAGCGAGAAGGCTGTGCCCGACTACGAGGCCACGCTCGACGGCGGTGTGGCCGGGCTCCGGATCGGCGTGGCGCTTCCCGAGGCGCTGGTGCCGGTCGATGCGCAGGTTGGCGCCGCGGTGCAGGCAGCGACCGACGCGCTCGGCCGGCTCGGGGCCACCATCCTGCCGGCCCGCATGCCGGACTTCACCGACCTCTACCGCTCGGCCGAGGTGATGGTGAAATGCGAGGCCGCCGCCATGCACCGGCCGTGGATGGAAAGCGGTGCTCCCTATGCCAACCAGGTGCGGACCCGCATGGAGGCGGGCTTCTTCATCCCGGCCACGCAATACATCGATGCGCTGCGCCTGCGCGCCCACTTCGTCCGCGAGTTCCTCGACATCGCGATGGCGGACGTCGACGCCGTGGTCCTGCCGGCGATCCCCTTCCCCGTGCCCACGCTCGAGGAAACCGACGTCGAGAGCTCGGGCGGGCCGGCCACGCTCAGCATGGTGGCCCGCTTCACGGGATTGACGCGGCCGTTCAACACGCTCGGCGTGCCGGCGCTCTCGCTGCCCTGCGGCTTCGATGCCAACGGCATGCCGATCGGCCTGCAGCTGGTCGGCCGCCCGTTCGACGAGGCGCTGCTTTACCGCATCGGGCACGCCTACCAGGGCGCAACCGATCACCATCGGCGGGTGCCGCTGTAGAGGGCTGCAATTCATGTTCTTTTGGACTGCGAGCGTCCCGCTCGCTCATGAGTTCGACCGAGCGGGACGCTCGCGGTCCGGAAGAGCATGAAGGTCGCTCGTCACGCATTCGGCACTTCGAGAAGCAGATGAGGGCAACCAGCCCAGACAAGGCAGCGACGTCGACGCGCCTTCCTCGTGATGGAGGCCGGCCTATTCGATCTTCGGGTGTCAGGCGAACCTACCGCCTTACCTCCAGGTTCACCGTCACGCTCTTGCGCTGGGTGAAGCTGTCGAGCATGCCCTCGAGCGAGAACTCGCGGCCGATGCCGCTCTGCTTGAAGCCGCCGTAGGACATGCCCGGCACCTGGCCGAGGCCCTGGTTGACCTGCACCCAGCCCGATTCGATGGCGTGCGCGGCCTTGAGCCCGGCGCCGATATCGTGAGTCCAGACATAGGCCGCGAGCCCGTAATGGCTGTCGTTGGCCATGCGGATCGCCTCGGCCTCGTCGCTCCACCGGATCGCCACCAGCACCGGACCGAAGATCTCCTCGCGCGCCAGACGCCAGTCGTTGGAGCGGTCGGCGAACACCGTCGGAAGCGCGAAGTAGCCTTCGCTCAGCGGGCCGGTCTTGGGCGGCAGGCCGCCGAACACCAGCCTGGCGTCCGAGCGCTTCAGGCCTTCGTCGACGTACTTGCAGACCTTGGTGAACTGCTTGTCGTTGATGATCGTGCCGATGTCGGTCGCCTCGTCGAGCGGATCGCCGAGCCTGAGCGCCGTCGTCTTCTTCTCGAGCTTGCCGAGGAAGGAATCGAAGATGTCCTCGTGCAGGAACAGGCGCGAGCCGGCGGTGCAGCTCTGGCTCTGCCGGGTGAAGCGCATGGCGGCGATGATGCCGTCGACCGCCCAATCCTCGTCGGCGTCGGGATAGACGATCGAGGGACTCTTGCCGCCGAGCTCGAGCGAGACGGGCACGATGCGCTCCGCTGCCGCGCGCATGATCACCTTGCCGACCTCGGTCGAGCCGGTGAAGGAGAGCTTGGCGACACCGGGATGGTTGGCGAGCGGCCCGCCGCATTCCTCGCCGTAGCCGGTCAGCACGTTCAGCACGCCGGGCGGCAGGAACTCCTGGCAGATCTCGGCCATCAGCAGGACGCCGAGCGGCGCGTCCTCGGCCGCCTTCATGACCATGACATTGCCAGCGCACAGCGCGGGCGCGATCTTGAGCGCCGCCAGCATCACCGGCGCGTTCCACGGGATGATGGCACCGACAACGCCGAGCGGCTCGCGCCGCGTGTAGGACAGCACGTGCTCGCCGAGCGGCAGGGTCTCACCCTTCAGCTCGCTCGCGAGGCCGCCGAAGTAGCGGAAGATGTCGGCCGTCATGTTGGCCTCGCCGCGCGCCTGGGTGCGCAGCGCATTGCCGGTCTCGAGCGCAATGGTGCGCGCGATCTCCTCGGTGCGCACCTGCAGCGCCTCGGCGATCCTGAGCAGGGTCTTGCCGCGCTCGCGCGGCACCACCTTGCGCCACTGAGCATAGGCCTTGCCCGCGGCGGCGACAGCGCGATCGACATCGGCAGCGCCGGCCCGCGGCACCTCGCCGACCGGCTTGCGCTTGGCCGGATTCTCGACGGTGATGCGCCCGCCGGAGGCGCTGTCGACCCACTTGCCGTCGATCAGCATGCCCTTGGACGGAAGCATCGTGGCGGCGGGCTTGGCCTCGGCGGCGGTCGACATGGGGCTTCTCCTCCGGTTACGAGAAAAACGGCGCGGAGTTTGGTCCCCATGTCGTGCAGCGACAAGGTCTACGCCGCCGCAGCCAGCGGCATGGCCAGCGCCTCTTCCGCAGCGAGCGTGCGGGCAACGGCGTGAACCGTCGCGGCGATGCGCACCGCCGCCTGGATCTGCTCGGCCGACAGCCCGTGGTCGCGGCAAACCTTCTCGTGCGCCTCGAGGCACATGCCGCAGCCGTTGATCGCCGAGACGACCAGCGACCACAGCTCGAAATCGACCTTGTCGACGCCGGGCCTGGCCATCGCCGACATGCGCAGCTTGGCCGGCAAGGTCTTGTAGTCGGCTGCGTGCACGAGGTGCACGAAGCGATAGTAGATGTTGTTCATCGCCATCAGCGACGCCGCGATCCTGGCGGCGTTCAGCGCCTCGGGCAACAGCTCGGCGGCGAAGGCGTCGACCACGGCCTGCGTGGTCGGCGCATGATTGGCGGCGAGAGCGGCCGCGACGAAGCTGCCGGCTTTCTGCTGCGGGCTCAGCAGCTGCTCGGCGGCCAGGCTCGACAGGTTGAGCTTGAGGTCGCGCGCATAGTCCGGCAGCCGGTCCTTCAGGACGTCGATCGACATGGGTGCCTCCTCACGCGGCCTTGAGGACCTCGTCGCCCTTCTGCCAGTTGCAGGGGCAGAGCTCGTCGGTCTGCAGCGCATCGAGCACGCGCAGCACTTCCTGCGGATTGCGGCCGACCGACAGGTCGTTCATGGCGCGCAGGCAGACGCCCTCGCCCTTGTCGAGGATGCCGAGCGACTGCGACAGCTCGCGCTTGAGGTCGGCCAGCATCGGGAACGGCAGCGCCTTGAGGTCGGCGTGGTTCTGACGCCACGCCAGATGCACGAATTCCGAATCGGTCGAGACGCCGTAAAGCACCGCATCGCGCTCGGCGAAGTCCCGGTTGAGCTTGCCGAAGGCAGCGATCTCGGTCGGGCAGACGAAGGTGAAATCCTTCGGCCAGAAGAACACGACCTTCCACTTGCCGGCGTCGCTCTCGTCGGTGAGCTGCTTGAACGCGCTCTTGGGGTCGATGCTCACCACTGCCTTGAGATCGAAGGCGGGAAACTTGTCACCGATGGTCAACATGAAACGCTCCATGATCAGATTAGAACGCTTCCAATATGCTGCATTTGCTCACAATTGCAAGTCAGTCGCAGAATTAATTCAAGTTATGAGATTCGATGTTAATTATCAATAGCTTGTGCCAAGGCGCCCGGCCTCGGGCGTGCGCCGATGCATGCACGCCCAGGCGGCGAGGCCTCCGGCGCGGTTGACTCAGGTCGACCGGCGGCGCGCCAGAAGCGGCCCATAGACGACGACGAAGCCGCCGAATGCCAGCACCCACGCGCCAGCAGAGAGGTGCAGCATCGGCTCGCGCAGGACATCGAACGCGGCCAGGAGGCGGGCCAGCGCGGCGACAAGCGCTGCACCATAGATCGCTTGGATGGACGGCATGGCAGTGAGCGCCCGCCCCGCGTGCCCGAGGCTCGCGCGCGTCATGACCGCGAGCGTCATCAGCGCGATGGCGCCGGCCGTGAAGCCGTGCACGGCTCCCGTCGGCGCAACCATGCCGGGGGCAAGGATGCCGAGCGCGAGCAGACCGAACCCTGCCGGCACGAAGGCATAGGCGACATGCAGGACGAGCACGAGCGGCTCCGCCGCGGTGCGCTCGCCGGCCCAGCGCGCGAGGCGCAGCAGGTTCATCGCCATCGCCGCGAGCGCCAACAGCGCCGTCGCCCGGGCCGCCGGCAAGGCGATCCAGAGCGCGAGCGCTGCGCCGCCCACGGCCATCGCGGCGACGTCCGCGCCATCGAACGGAGCAGGCAGCCGCCCCGCCTCCCGGCGGACCAGCCAGTTGCGGGTGAAGCTCGGGATGATGCGGCCGCCGATCAGCATGATGAGCAGGATCGTCGCGCCGATGCCCAGGCGCGTCCCGTAGCCGGCGCCCGTGCCCTCCATCGCCTCGACGTGGAACAGGACGTTGCCGGCCAGCAGCAGCCCGACGCCGGCCAGGACCTTGAGGTTGCGCGTGTTGCCGCCGGCAACGATCTCGCGCGCGATCACGGCTCCCAGTGCCAGGAGGAAGGCGACGTCGATGACGCCGGCCGCGGCGGCGCCGATCCATGCCGAGGTCGCGATCGCCGCGCGGCCGGCCAGCCAGCCGGCGAACAGCCAGGCAAGCGGCGCGCCGATCACCGGCAGGCGCCCGGTCCAGTTGGGCACGGCCGTCAGCAGGAATCCGGCGACCACGGCGGGGACGTAGCCGTAGACGAGCTCGTGAACGTGCCAGTCGATCGGCGTCATCGCCGTCGGCAGGGCGAGATGCCCGGTCAGCATCGGCAGCCAAAGCGCGACGGCCAGCGCCGCCCACGCGGCGCCGAACAGGAAGAACGGGCGGAAGCCGTAGCTGAAGAGCACTGGCCCCCGATAGGAGCGGATCTGCCCGGCGGTCGTCGTCATGGTTGGATACCCACTTGCTCGAAAGAGCAAAGCAGGTTTTAAGTGGTACCTGAAATACCTATTTACGGGGAGCGACCATGCGTCTCACCGCCTTCACCGACTACGGCCTGAGAGCCCTGCTGCGTCTCGCCGGCGAGCCCGACCGCCTGTTCACGACGGACGAGATCGCGCGCGAGTTCGCCATCTCGCGCCATCACCTGGTCAAGGTGATCCGTGACCTCGCCGATGCCGGGTTCGTCTCGACCGTGCGGGGAGCGGGAGGCGGCTTCCGTCTGGCGCGCCCCGCCGACGAGATATCCTTGGGTGCCGTCGTGCGGCAGCTCGAGTCCCGCCATGCTTTGGTCGAGTGCTTCCGTGACGATGGCGGCGCCTGCGTGCTGACACCGAGCTGCCGGCTGAAAGGCCGGTTCGCGGCGGCGGCCGAGGCGTTCCTGGCCGAGCTCGACAAGACGAGCCTCGCCGAGTGCGCCTATCGGCCGCCGTCTCGGCGCCGCGCCGCATCGCAGGCTCTTGCGGCCTGACGAGGGCCCGCCTTCAGCTCGCTCCGGCACGTCGCCCGCAATGCGCTCCCTGTGGTTCGTGATCGGCCTCGCCGCAACGGCGTGCGGCATTGCCGGCGCCGTTCTGCCGTTGCTGCCGGCGACGCCATTCCTCCTGCTGGCCACCTTCGCCTTCGCGCGCTCCTCGCCGCGCCTGCACGATTGGCTGGTGACCCATCCCACGCTCGGCCCGCCGATCGAGAACTGGCGTGCCCATGGTGCCATCGCCACGCGAGTCAAGACTTTGGCTGTCATCGTCATGGCGATCACGCTCGCGGCGAGCGTACTCGGCGGGCTGGACGGCTGGATCATCCTGCTGCAGGCAGGCGTGATGGCGCTCGCGGCGGCCTTCATCCTCACGCGGCCGAGCGGGCCCGACTGACGGAACGGTGCCTGGCGGGGCGCTAGCCGCTCCCTCTCCTCGCCCGGGCGCGTTTGCGCTTCGCCGTCAGCTCGCCGTACTTCATGCCCTCGAGCTTGATGCCGTCGGGATCGAGGAAGAACACGGCATAGTAGTCCTCGTAGTACTCGCCGGCCGGATCGACGATGCGCACGCCCTCCCCCTCGAGGAAGGCCTGCAGGGCATCGACGTCGCGGCGGCTGCGCAGCTGAAAGGCATAATGGTGCAGGCCCACGTCGCCGATCCGGTAAGCCTTGCGGCCTTCGGCCGGCGCGATCCAGTAGCGCGTCCGGCCGTTGGTCCAGCCGATCGTCTGCGGATACTCGTCGGAGATCTCGAAGCCCAGGAACTCGAACAGCCGGCCGTAGAAGGCCTTCGATCTCTCGTAATCCGAGACGCGGATCGAGATGTGATCGATGCCGGCGACGCGGGATGGCCGACGCGTCCGCCGGGCCGGCTGGGAACGGGCCATGCAAGTCTCCTCGATCGGCGATTCCTGTGGTCGAAACGACCGTGATGTCGGATTGTTTCCCGGTCGAGGCGGATCGACAAGTCGGGGGACGCTGTCATGGGTTCGATGTCGAGCTTGCTCGGGGTGCTGGCGCTGGCCGCCGGCTCCTGCATTGCGATCGATGCGGTGAGGGGCGACGCTTTCGCCGGGACGATAGAGGAGCTGCGCGCCAGCAAGACGTTGCGCCTCGCCTGCGCTGAGCCACATCTATCGCTTCGGCGAGATCACCGGCATCTTCAAGCTGGCCTTCGGGCCGCTCACCACGCCGAGCCCGATCCTCGCGACGATGTATCAGACGTCGGGACTGCCGGATTGAAGAGCGGGGTCCAAACGCATTAACCTCGACGGCAATCCAAGCAATGTCCTCATCCTGAGGAGGCCGAGCAGCGGCCGTCTCGAAGGATGGGCCGCACAGGAAATCGCTGAACAAGCCGATCCGCAACACCCGTGGTGTAGCCCACTCTTCGAGACGCGACCCTTCGGGTCGCTCCTCAGGATGAGGTCCCTTTGTAAGTCAGCGCCCAAGGAGCAAGGCCCGTCACCGGCCCTGGAGTTTACATGCGTCTTTCCGTTCTCGATCAGTCCATCGCCGTTGCCGGCCGCCCGCACGACCAGTCGATCCGCAACACCGTCGCCCTGGCCCGCCACTGCGAGGCCTTGGGCTACGAGCGCTTCTGGGTGTCGGAGCACCACAATCATCCGACCATCGTCGGCACTGCGCCGGAGATCGTGATCGCCGCGATCGCCGCCACCACCGAGCGCATCCGGATCGGCAGCGCCGGCATCATGTTGCCGCACTACGCGCCGTTCAAGGTGGCCGAGGTGTTCCGCGTGCTCGACGCCCTCGCGCCCGGACGAATCGATCTCGGGCTCGGCCGCGCCCCGGGTTCCGACGGACGCACCGCCTTCGCCCTCAACCCGGCCGCCAACGAGCGGCCCGAGCATTTTCCCTCCGACGTGCGCGACCTGATCGCCTGGGTGCACGGCGAGCCGCTGATCGAGCGCCACCCCTTCGCCGCCGTGAAGGCGTTCCCGCTGACCGCGACGGCACCGGAAATCTGGATCCTGGGCAGCTCCGACTACGGCGCGCAGGTCGCCGCCCTGTTCGGCCTGCCCTACTGCTACGCCTGGTTCTTCAGTGACGGCGCCGGCGGCGAGCGCGCCATCGATATCTACAGGCGCACCTATCGGCCGAGCGTCCGCCATCCCGAGCCGCGTTCCGGCCTCTGCGTCTGGGCGCTGGCCGCAGAGACCATGGAGGAGGCGCAGTACCACTTCACGTCACGCGCGCTCTCCCGCATGAACCGCGACCGCGGCATCCTCGTGCCGCTCGATGACCCCGACACCGCCGCCGAGGCGCTGAAAGCCTACGACCAGGGCCGGGTCGAGCGCTTTCGCCGCGACTCATTCGTCGGCACGGGCCCCGACGTCGCGGCGCGCATCGAAGAGCTGAAGAACCAGGTCGGCGTCGACGAGATGGCGGTCGTCACCTGGACGCACGACGAGGAGGTGCGGCGGGCGAGCTACACGCACCTCGCCCGCGCCATGGGGTTTGCACCGGGATCAACCTAGCCCGCGTAGGCGGCCCTATGCCGCTGCACGTACGGGATATGCGGCCGCTTCAGCGGATCCTTGGGAAGGTGAATGAGCTCGAGCTGCCCCTCAAAGAGCGATCGGAGCTCGCTTGGCACCTTGTTGTGGGAGACCAGCAGGCCGTAGTCGTCAGTCAGAGAAATGAGGTGACGATCGAATAGCCAATGTACGGTGGCAGAAAGCGCAATCCCATTCTGGACAACATCGGGTCCGCCCTCGCCAACAGGCCAAATATGCGCTGCCTGAACTTCGGCCTTGCCTCCACCGTTCACAAGCTTGAGACGCGTCACAGCACACGTGCTCTCGTAAGCATCAATTACGTTCCTTCGAAAGCTTGCCTCACGAATCTTGCGATTGACGAGCATCTCTACGATGCGCCTTTCCTGTTCGCCATGGGGTGCCGTGATCAGCGTCATCGTATCCTGATCGACGTAAGAGCCATCCAGCTCCAACCGGATTGCATTGTTGGGATCGAGCGTACTTGTCAGCCCGGCGAGGACGATGTCTGCAAACTCGTCGTCAGAGATCAAACGAACGGACTTGCCTTGGAGTCTTGCTCCCAGCAGCGAAGGCTTCTCGACGAAGGACAACAGCTTCTCGTAGAACCCGGACTCACGACGAAGCGGCACGACGACATCGAAAGGCAAAAAGCCGCTCACCCTCGCATACGAGAAGCCAAGCGAATCCGGCGCCGGCTCGATGCGATCCAATTTCGCTGCGGCCACATAACCAGAGCGTCCGCCGGAACGACGCGGCTCCCGGTAGATGATCCAATCCCCAACCGCCTCCTTCGCGATTGCGAGGTAGCGATTGGGGAAGTGGTACTGCCGAATGATGTCGTCGTCGTATCCCGACTCGGCCCTGGTATCGAAGATTGCCTTCACCACCAGGGGTGTTCACATTCTCAGCGCGCCTCGGTCCAGCTCTCCGAGAAGGCGAGCGCCGAGGTGCTGAATGGCCGGCCTGCCGCGCGCCTGCTGGCCATTCATCGTGAACCGCGTGCCGAGCGCCGGCACCAGCACGGTGCAAACGCCGTATTGCCGCGGGTTGGGCTGCTGGTTCGGCTCGGTGTGGATCAGCAGGCCTTCGCCGATGTCGTACCAGGTGAGCGCGATCTCGCCGTCGTGCGTCTCGACGTGCTCGGTCCAGAAATAGCGCGGATCGCCCGACTTCGAGAAAGCCGCGTCGTGCACCGGGATGGTGAGGTCCTTGAGCTCGGCATTGAGCATGCCCTGCACGGTCTGCTGCAGCCAGCGCGCCATGGCGATGTTGTCGGAATAGATGCGCCAGCCGCCGTGCGTGAGCTCGCTCTTGACGTAGAGCACGTGCCCCGGGCCGGCCGGGCAGAACAGGATCCGCCAGAAGCTGGCGTCGGTCGAGTTGGGATCGCCGTCCTTCTCGCTGAGGCGAATGAACGGATTCTCGCCCGTCAGGATCAGGCGATGCGGGTCTAACACGGCCATCTTAACTCCTCCCCTGCCGGAACCGGCCACCCGGTGCGGCGTTCAAGCGGATTGCAGGTGAATCCTAGCAGGAGCGGGAGAATGGGCGAACTCTTTCATCGTGCCCTCGTCGCCTTGGCGACGGGAGTGGCCGGAGCCACCCTCGCCTGGTCGAGCGTTGCCCTGGCCCAGGGCGAGCCGCCCGCGCGGGTCGCCCGGCTCGCCTTCACCAGCGGCGCCGTGTCGTTTCATGACGATGCGGAGAGCGCCTGGACGCCGGCAGTCGTCAACACGCCGCTCACCTCGGGGGACGCGATCTGGACCGAGCTCGACGCGCGCGGCGAGATCTCGCTCGCCGGCACGCGCATTCGCATGGAGGGCGCCAGCGAGCTCGACATGCTCGCCCTCGACGACACACAGACGCGCCTGCGCCTCTCGCAGGGCCGCATCGACATCAGGACCTTTTCGCTCGATGCCAGCCAGCCTTATCAGGTCGTGACGCCGCGCGGCACGATCACGCTCCTCCAGCAGGGCGACTACTATATCGAGGCGGGCTCGCTCGAAGATCCGACGCGGCTCGGCGTGCGCAGCGGCGCCGCCCAGATCGAGGCGCCGGGCGGACAGGTGCTGGCCGTGCGGCCCGGCGAGGTCGGCGAGGTGGTGGGCGACGCCGCCATGCCGCACTTGCGGACGGTCAGCGCGCCGCCGCCGGCGCCGCCCGCCTTCTGGGCCAATCGCGACCGCCGGATCGTGTACGACCAGCCGCCGCAGTACATGCCCGCCGGCGTCACCGGCTACGAGGACCTGGGCGCCCACGGCACCTGGGTGAACGACAGCAGCTATGGAATGGTCTGGATGCCGCGCGCCGTGCCGCCCGGCTGGGCGCCGTATCGGACCGGCCACTGGACCTATCGGCAGCCGTGGGGCTGGACCTGGATCGACGACCAGCCCTGGGGCTTCGCACCGTATCACTACGGCCGCTGGGCCAACCGCAACAATCGCTGGATGTGGGTGCCGCCGCAGCGCGATACGCGGCCGGTCTACGCGCCGGCCCTGGTAGCCTTCGTCGGCGGCGTCGAGCTGGCGGTCACCCTGGCCGATCGCCGCAACGCCCCGGTCGGCTGGCCGCCTTCGTCCGCTCGCAGCCGGTGTCGCGCGCGGCGCTGCGCGTCGCTCCGGACCGAGTGGCGACAGTCCCGGTGGTACCTGTCGCCGCGCCGCCTGCACCGACTCTCTCCGTCACCCGCCCTGCCGGTGCGGCGCCGTCAGTGACGCCGGCACCGGGCACGGCGACGCCGCCAGCCACCACGGCCCCCGCCGATCCGCGGGCACAGGCTCGAGCGCGAGCCGCCGCCGATATCGCCGTGACCAGAACCACCGTCGCCGACATGCCGGCGCTCGCCAGGCCCACAGCGCCCGAGAGGCGCGCCGCCCCCGGTCCGAAGAACCCCGCGGCGCGGCCGGCCACGGCACCCGGCACTCCGGCGGGCTCGAACGACAGGCCGGACGTGCCGACGCTCGTGCCGCGTCAAGGCGCCGAGCCGCCGCCTCTGCAGGGAGCCGTCACGCCGCTGCCGCCACAGACCGGTCGGCCGAGCGAGCAGCCAGGGCGTCCCGACGACACGCGTCCCGCTACGGCTCCGCCACAGACTCCGCCTGCCAATGCGCCGCCCAAGCCCGGCGAACCGCCTCAGCCGCAGGCAGCTCCAGAGCAACCGCAGCCCGCGCCTCGGACTGCCAGGCCGGCCGAGCCGCAGCGCCCGCAAGCGGCACCCGCCCCGCAGCCGCCCGCGGCGGCGCAGCCGCCGCGCACTGCCGAGCCGCCGAGGCAGCAGGCTTCGCCACCCCGGCAGCAACAGCCCGTGGCTCCGCCGTCGAGTCCCGCCGAACGGCAACGACAACAGGCTGCTCCCGCCCCTCAGCCGGCGCCGCAACCACAACGTCCGGCCGAACCGCCGCGCCAGCAGGCTGCTCCCCCGGCGCAGCCGCAACAGGCCCCTCAGGCACCGCGGCAGGCCGAGCCGCCAAGACAACAGGCCACGCCACCGGGTCGGCCGGTCGAGCCGCCGCGGCCTTCACAAGCGGCTCCTCAGGTGCCGCTTCGACAGGACGAGCCGCCGACACGGCAGGCCACGCCACCGACTCGGCCGGTCGAACCGCCTCGGCCTCCTCGAGCAGCGCCTCAGCAGGCCGTGCCGCCGTCGCCGCGTCCGGCACAGGAAGGACGCACCGCGCCTGCGCAGGCTCCCAGGCCCCAGGCCGCGCCGCCCACCACTCCCAACCAGGTCCAGTCTCCGCCCGCGCGGCCCCAACCACAGCGACAGGCCGAGCCGCCTCGACCAGCGCCTGCCCAGCAGCAGAAGGACGACGACAAGAAGTAGCGGCGCACAAACGGCAGCAAGATGCACGAGGCCTCTCGGTCACGCGCCTTCCCGCTGACGAAGCGGCCGCGCTGCGTCTGCAGGATCGGTCGAGAAGCGGTCGAGAAGCGCTTGTTGCCCGCCAAGCGGCGAAGTTTGCTTTCCCTGACGAGGGCCTGCGGCCGCTCCTCGGGGGCAGGGCAATCCCTGGCGCTCCGACCCGCCCGCCCTACAGAACCTGATTGCGCAGCGCCGCCTCGCCACGCCACAGGCGGTCGAGATTCTCGATCAGTATGTCGAGCACGTTGTCCTCGTAGGCGCGCGTCTCGCCCGCGGTGTGCGGCGTCACGAAGACGTTGGGCATGGTCCACAGCGGCGAGGCCTGCGGCAGCGGCTCGTCCGCCGTGACGTCGATGGCGGCGGCCCAGATGCGATTGCTCTTCATGGTGTCGATCAGGGCCGCCTCGTCGGCCACCTTGCCGCGCGCCACGTTGACGAACACCGACGACGGCTTCATCGCCGCGAAGGCCGCCTTGCTCATCAAGCCCGTGGTCTCCGGCGTGAGCGCACAGGTCAGCGCCACGATGTCGGCCTGCGGCACGAGCTTCACCAGATCGCCCATGCCGTAGATCGAGTCCGCGCCGTTCTCGCCTTGCGAGGGATCGCGCCGGATGCCGATCACCTTCATGCCGAATGCCTTGGCCAGCAGCGCGAGATGGCTGCCGATGCGGCCCATGCCGACCACCAGCAGGGTCTTGCCGCCGAGCTCGTCCTCGCGCTGCCCGAGATCGCCGATCATACCGCGCCACATCTTGTCGTGCTGATTGTCGCGCGCCTCGGGCAGGCGCCGGAACACCGCCAGGATCAGCGCGATGGCGTGCTCGGCCACGGCGCGGGCGTTGACTCCGGCGGCGCTCGCGAGCCGCACGCCCCGGGCGCCGAGTTGCTCGCGGGAATACTGGTCCATGCCCGAGCTGATCGACTGGATGAACTTCAGCTTGCCGGCATGCGGGATCAGGTCGTTCTTCCACATGCCGGAGACGACCACGACATCGGCCTCGCCGACCCGCTTCACCAGGTCGTCGTAGGCCCACACCTGGAAATTCTCGATGCCTGTCTTGCGCAACGCGAATCGCGCCTGCATCTGGTAGGCCGCATGGGCAAAGCAGATCGTCAGCTTGTCCTTCGCCGGAAACATTCGCCGAAACTCCCCTCAGTTCTTGCGCTCGCCGATCGTGCTGTGGAAGCGCGACAGGAACGACGCCGTACGCGGGTTCCTGGGCCGCAGCAAGACCTCTTCCGCAGCCCCGTGCTCGACCACCTGGCCCGCATCCATGACGACGATCTGGTCGGCGACAGCGTGCGCGAAGGCCATCTCGTGGGTCACCACGATCATGGTCGTGCCCTCGGAGGCGAGCTGCTTCATGACGTCCAGCACCTCGCCCACCAGCTCGGGATCGAGCGCCGACGTGACCTCGTCGAACAGCATGATCTCGGGCGCCATTGCCATGGCGCGGGCGATCGCGACGCGCTGCTGCTGGCCGCCCGACAGGTTGCGCGGGAACCGGTCGGCTAACGCGGCCAGGCCGACCTTGGCCAGGAGATCGCGCGCGACCCCCTCGGCCTCCGACCTCGCCATCTTCTTCACGATCACGGGACCGGACATGACGTTCTGCAGCGCCGTCATGTGCGGAAAGAGATCGAACTGCTGGAACACCATGCCGATCCGCGCACGAAAGCGCGCCAGATCGCGCCCGTGCGGCATCGATTTCCTGGAGCTGAAGTCGATGCGGCGATCGCCGACCTGCAGCGTGCCGGCCGACGGTTCCTCCAGCAGGTTGATGCAGCGCAGGAAGGTCGACTTGCCGCAGCCCGACGGGCCGATCACGACCACGACCTCGCCGCGCTCGACCTCGAGCGACACGCCGCGCACCGCCTCGACGGTGCCGTAGCTCTTGCGCAGACCGTCGACCTTGACCATCGGCGCGCCGCTACTGGTCAACGCGCGCCTCCAGGCGGGCCGCCCACAGGGTGAGCGGATAGAGGATCACGAAGTAGGCGATGGCGACGCTGCTGTAGACCTCCAGCGGCCGGAAAGTGTCGGAGACGATGATCGAGCCGGTGTACATCAGGTCGGGAATCGCCACGACGTAGAGCAGCGAGGTGTTCTTGAGCTGGATGATCGACTGGTTGACGAAGGGCGGCACCATGCGCTTCGTGGCCTGCGGCAGGATGATGTGGCGCATCAGCTCGGCCGCGGTCATGCCGAGCGCGCGCGAGGCCTGCCATTGGCCCTTGTCGATCGAGATGATGCCGGCGCGGAAGATCTCGGTGGCGAAGGCGCCCATGTAGAGCGTCAGCCCGAGGCCGGCGGCGAACCAGTCGGGCAGCTCGACCTGCAAAACGATCGGTAGCGCGTAGTAGAACCACACGATCTGCACCAGCAGCGGCGTGCAGCGGAAAATCTCGACGTAGAAGTGAACCGGCAAGGTCACCCAGCGGCTGCGCACCAGCAGCAGCAGCCCGCAGATCACGCCGATGATCATGCCGCCCAGCACCGTGCCCACCGAGTAGGCGAGCGTGACGCCCAGTCCCTTGACCCAGAGGTTCGTGTAGCTGAGGACGAGCGCGAAATCCCAGGTGTAGGAGACCGCGAGGACCATCTCAGAAGCGGTCCGGGCGGAACGGGGCGAGGTCGACGGTGGTCGGCCGGCCCGTCGCCAGCTCGGCGATGAGCTTGCCGGTGATGCCGGCCATGGTGAGGCCGAGATGATCGTGGCCGAAGGCGAAGAGCACGTTCTTGTGGCGCGGCGAGCGGCCGATCACCGGCTTGGAATCGGGATGCGACGGCCGTGGGCCCATCCATCTGGAAGCAGGCTCACCCTTCAGGCCTGGCACCAGCTCCTTGGCCTGCTGCGCGATCATGTCGGCGATGCGCATGTCGGCCGGCGCGTCGGGTGCGGCGAACTCGGCGACGCCGGTGGCGCGGATGCCTTCATGCATGTGCGCCAACGACACGTTGCGGTCGGCCGAGACCAGGGCACGGCGAAGGCCGAACTCCTGGTTGGCGAACATCACGTGGTAGCCGCGCTCGGCTTCCAGAGGCACCGACGTGCCGAGCTGCCTGGCGAGCGGCCGCGACCAGACGCCGGCGGCGAGCACGATTGTCTCGACGTCCAGCGGCCCGCGGTCGGTGACGATTCTCGTCGGGCCATCGCCGCCGATCTCGAAGCCTCGCACCTCGGCAGTGACGATCTCGCCGCCACGGCGCACGAAATCCCTGGCCAGCGCATCGCACAGCCGCCACGGGTCGATGGTGCGATTGACGTCGGGCAGCGACACCGCCTTGATGACCTTCGGCGACAGCGCAGGCTCCATCTGCCGTGCCTCGTTGCCGTCGAGAATGTCCATGTGCACGCCGTTGCGGCGGCGCAGGTCGAGGGCGTAGGCAGCGTTGCGGAACGTCTCCTCGCTCTCGAACAGCATCATCAGGCCGTCGTCCTTGACCCATTGCCGCGCGTCGGCGTCCTCGATCAGCGGCGCGTAGCCCGCATGGGTGTGGACCAGCAGCGAATTGCGGGCGGCAGCGATCTCCTCGACGCGCGACGGCCGTGCCGCCGCGATGAAGCGCAGGAACCACGGCAGCGCGCTCGGCACATGGCTCCAGCGCAGCTTCAGGGGCGACGTGGAGTCGAACAGCATCTTGGGCACCTTCTTCAGCACGCCCGGCATGGCGAACGGCACGCACGAGGCGGTGCCGAAGCTGCCGGAATTGCCGAAGGAGGCCTTCTTGCCCGGCTCGCCCTTCTCGACGAGCCGCACCTCGAAGCCTTCGCGCTGCAGGTGAAGCGCGCAACAGACGCCGACGATGCCGGCGCCTATCACGGTGACATGCTTGGCCATCAGTTCGGCGAGAACGACACGGTCGGCGGGATCTCCAGGCCTTCGCGCGCCAGGGCCGCCTTCATGCGCGCCTCGTTATGGCCCAGCAGGATATTCCACTCGGCCCACCGGTTCAGGAACTTCTGCCAGCGCGCATCGTCCTCCAGGCGCAGGCCGATATAGCCCGGCAGCGCCACGCGCGGCGTCGGGTTGACGAAGTCACCGAGGCCGGGGTTCTTGGACTTGGCGACCATCGAGTTCAGGACCGTCGTGGTGAACGCGTCGGCGCGGCCCGACGACACGGCAAGGGCGATCTCGGCGGCCGACTTGAATTCCACGCGCGTCGCCTTGGGCGCCATCTTGCGCAGCAGCAGCTCGTCGGAGGTGCCGGTCATCACGGCGACCTTGACGCCTTCCTTGTTGTAGTCGGCCCACACGCGGCCCTTGAAGTTCGGGTTGTTCACCGTCACCCATTCGATCCAGTAGATCGGCCCGGCGAAGTCGATGGCCGTCGAGCGCAACGGCGTCGCCTGCAGGGCGAAGTTCATGTCGACCTTGCCGGCCTGCAGCGACAGCACCGCCTCGCCGAACCCGCCGACCTCGACCGGCACGTACTTGACCTTGAGCTCTTTGGCGATGTCCTTGCCCATTTCGATCATGGCGCCGACCCATTCGCCGCTCGACTTGTCGCGCATGAAATAGGGCGAGTACTCGAAGACGCCCATGCGCACCTGCCCGGTGCGCTTGATCAGGTCCCAGGTCGATTCGCTCTTGCCCTGGGCACGGGCCGGAGCGGCGGCCAGCGCGACGCTCGCGGCGGCGGCAACGGCAGTCGCGGAAGCGACATCACGACGGCGGATCCCCATATCCCTTCTCCTCATGTTCTGCATGTTCTGCTTGTCACGGTGCCGATCTGTGCCGGCTCGTTGCCCCAGGGCGCTCGAGGAGGCGAGACGCACGACGAACCTTGGTGCCGGTCTTCACCCCCGTCAAGCAACCACGCAAGAGGCACGCCAACGATGGTTCGCATTTGGACGCGTCTTCATTCCTCCCCAGCTTCGCTGGGGAGGTGTCCGCGTCATCGCGGACGGAGGGGTCATGAGCCATGGCCCCGCTGCCGTTCGCGGCTCATGACCCCTCCGCCCCGTATGACCTCGGGCCGGTGGGGAACTCCTATGAAAATGCGCTGGGAGCGCGCCACTGGTGGCGGAGTAAACTCCGCCACCAGTGGCGCTCATGGGATGTGTAATCACAAGAAGAGCGCCACTGGAGTGGCGCGCTCCCAGCCATGAGCTTCCCTCTCGCAGCGCCACCATCTTCTCAGCATCGTGGTGCGCGCCGGCGTGCTGGGGGTCTCCCCAGCGAAGCTGGGGAGGAGAAGAAAGGCGCGTCCAGATGCGAATGCCCGGGAGGGATTGAAAAGTGGCTACTTCAGAGTCTCCACCGCGTAGTGCCGCACGCGATCCTCGTCGACCGCCACGCCGAGGCCCGGCGTGCGCGGCACGATCACGCGGCCGTTCTCGATGGGGAACGGCTCGGCCAGCAGGTCGCGCTCGAGGAAGTACTTGGCCTGGTAGAACTCGCAGCCCAGCGAGATGTTGGGGGTGGCGGCGATGACGTGCGTGCCCGCAAGATGGGCGATGCCGGTCTCGAACATGTCGCCGCCGTAGCAGGCGATGCCCGCGGCCTCGCAGATCGCCGACACCTTGCGGCCGGCCAGCATGCCGCCGTGCTTCATGATCTTGATGCTGACGAGGTCGGCCATGCGGCCGGCCGCCACCTGCAGGGCGTCGGTCGGCGTGAACACGCTCTCGTCGGCCAGCACCGGCGTGTCGAGGGCGCGGGTGATCTCGGCCAGGGCCGCGCGATGATGGCCGGGGACCGGCTGCTCGATGAAGGTCGGGCGGAACGCCTCGACGTCGCGCAGCTCGCGGATGGCGTCGTGCGTCCTCATGCCCTGATTGTAGTCGATGCGCAGCTCGGCATCGCCCGGCAGCTCGGAGCGAAAGCGCTCCATGCGCTTCAGGTCGGTGGCATGACCGGCGAAGCCGGTCTTCATCTTGAACAGGCGCAGGCCATCGCCGTAGAGCCGCTTCACCATCTCCATGTCGCGATCGAAATCGGGATCGGCAACGGAGAACGACAGGGGGATGTCGTCGCGGCAGCGCCCGCCCAGCAATTCGGCGACCGGCAGGCCCGAGGCCTGGCCGACGATGTCGAACAGCGCCATCTCCATCGCCGCCTTGGCCTCGGGATGGCCGACCACGGCGTGGTCGGCATCGGCCATCAGCGCCTCGATGCGGAACGGATCGGCGCCCAGCAGCAAGGGGCGCAGGTAGACGTGCAGGGCGGCGACATTTCCTTCGATCGTGCCGGTGAACACCGCCCACGGGGCGGCGTCGCCCCAGCCGGTGATGCCGGCGTCGGTCTCGAGCTTCAGGATGGCGTTTTTCACCGTGCCGGCGACGTCGCCCGAGCCGTGACGGCGCATCAGCCGAACCGGGATCTCGGTGACATAGACCGTCGCCGCCGTAATCGAGATCTGCTTCAAGAGCGTCCTCCCCACTTTCTCCGGGCTATTCGACATACAGCGAAAACACCGTCATCCCGACCGGCGCCGAGCGCAGCGAGGCGCATTGGAGGGACCTTTCTTGTTGCGGCGTCGGCAAGAAAGGTCCCTCGACTACACCGCCAGTGGCGCTGCAAGCAGCGCCTGATCGGGCGGCGCCGCTCGGGATGACGGAGAAAGACGCCAAGTGCGAATGCCCTGCCGCTTCCCCGAGCCTAGCCGATCGCGCAGTATACATGCCAACGAACAAGCATCGACCACGGGGGATCCTGTCATGCGCCGTAACCTGCTCCGCGAGCTCCTGAAAGCCGGCAAGCCGACCGTCGGCACGCACATCCTGTCGGCGTGGCCCACCCTGGTGGAGCTGATCGGCCATTCGAAGCTGTACGACTACGTCGAGTTCACCGCCGAGTATGCACCCTTCACCATGCACGACCTCGACAATCTCGGCCGCAGCTTCGAGCTGATGAACATGGCCGGCATGATCAAGATCGAGCAGACCCAATACACCCACCAGGCCATGCGGGCGATCGGGTCGGGCTTCCAGAGCGTGCTGTTCGCCGACATCCGCAGCGTCGAGGACGCGAAGCTCGCCGTCGATGCCGTGCGCGCCGAGACGACGATGGCGCGCGGCGCGCGCGGACGCGGCCGGCTGGGCGTCGGCATGCGCCGCGATGTCGGCTCGGTGCGCGAAGGCGGAACGCCGGCCTACGTCGATGCGCTGAACGAGGTCGTCATCGCCATCATGGTCGAGAAGAAATCGTGCGTCGACGATCTCGAGGCCATCCTGTCGGTGCCGGGCATCGACATGGTGCAGTTCGGCCCGTCGGACTTCTCTATGAGCATCGGCAAGACCGGGCAGTACGGCGATCGCGAGGTGCTGGCGGCCGAGACCAGGACGATCGAGACGGCACTGAGGATGGGCCTGCATCCGCGCGTCGAGCTGCGCGACCCGGCCGACGCGAAGCGCTACCTGGCGATGGGCGTGAAGCATTTCTGCATCGGCTGGGACGTTCGCATCCTCGCCGACTGGTGGGACACCAAGGGCGCCGAGATGCGCACGCTGCTTCAGGCCAAGCCGGGCAGGAAGGCGGGCGCGCGGCCGGGCAAGGCCGCGCCGGCGGCGCGCGCGCGCAAGGCCGGCAGCAACGGCAGGGCGCGCGGCAACTACGCCTGAGTTACCGCCGGATGACGCGCGGCGCCGATGGCAGCGCCAAATTGCGCTGGACAGGCGACCCGGCCGGCATGCCTCAATAGCGCCCCCATAATCAGGAGGAGCGTGCCATGAAGGCGAAGGCCGACAGCGTGTTGAAGGAAGCCGTGAGCAAGGGCGACGTGCCGGGCGTGGTCGCGGCGGCGACCGATGCCAAGGGAACGACCTACGAAGCCGGATTCGGCAAGCGAATCCTGGGCGAGTCCGCCGACATGACGCCCGATACCGTGGCGTGGATCGCCTCGATGACCAAGGCCGTCACCGGCGCAGCCGCCATGCAGCTGGTCGAGCGCGGCAAGCTCTCGCTCGACGGGCCGGCCAAGGCGGTCATCCCCGCGCTGGGCGACTGCGTCGTGCTCGAGGGCTTCGATGCCGCCGGCAAGCCCAGGACCCGCAAGGCCACGCGCGACATCACGCTGCGCCACCTGCTCACCCATACGGCGGGTTTCGCCTACGACATCTGGAAGCCCGAGATCGGCAAGTACATGGAAGCGATGGAGGTGCCGGGCATCATCAGCTGCCAGGACAAGGCGCTCACGCTTCCCCTGCTGTTCGAGCCCGGCGAGCGCTGGGAGTACGGCATCAACATCGACTGGGCCGGCAAGATGGTCGAGACGGTGAGCGGCCAGCGGCTCGGCCAGTTCATGCACGACAACATCCTGGGACCGCTCGGCATGGACAGCACCGCCTTCAGGATCACCGACGCGATGCGCGGGCGACTGGCCAAGATCCATCACCGCGCCGACGGCAAGCTCGTGCCCGACCCGGCGCTCGAGCTGCCGCAGGAGCCCGAGTTCGAGATGGGTGGCGGCGGGCTCTACAGCACGGCCGGCGACTACCTGAAGTTCGTCCGCATGATGCTGAACCAGGGCCGCTCCGACAAAGGCGAGGCGGTGCTGAAGCCCGCGACCGTCGAGCTGATGTCGAAGAACGCCATGGGCAGCTCGAAGGTCACCCTGCTCAAGACCGCGGCACCGCCCTTCTCCAACGACGCCGAGTTCTTCCCCGGCATGGACAAGAGCTGGGGCCTCTCCTTCATGATCAACAACGAGGAAGCGCCGACCGGCCGCACCGCCGGCTCGCTGGCCTGGGCGGGCCTCGCCAACACCTACTACTGGATCGACCAGAAGAAGGGCGTGGGCGGCGTCTACGTCACCCAGATCCTGCCTTTCGCCGACGTCAAGTCGCTGCCGCTGTTCTACGCCTTCGAGAGCGCCGTCTACGGCAGGTAGTCGTTCACGCCGCAGCGAGCGCGAACAGCTCGGTCGGCTCGCGCACGCCGCGCAGCGCGTGCCGGCCGAGCGATACCAGACGGGAGCGGCTGGAGGCGGCCGCTTCCGCGAACTGCTGCGAGGCCAGCACGTGGCGCCCCAGCGGCTCGCACAGCCGCTCGATGCGCGAGGCCTCGTTGACGGCCGGCCCGATCACCGTGAAGTCGAGGCGGGTTGCCGTGCCGACATTGCCGTACTGCACGGCGCCGATATGCAGCGAGATGTCGAGCGCGATCGCCGTCCGTCCCTCGGCGCGGCGGCGCGCGTTCAGGATCTCGATGCGCGCCTGTGCCCCGATCGCGGCATCGAGCGCGGCGCCGCACACCGCGTCGCGATTGCCGGCGATGACGGCGAACGCGGCGAGCAGCCCGTCCCCCAGGAACTTCAGGACCTCGCCGCCGTGCTGTGCGACCGGCTCGACCATGCATTCGAAGCACTCGTCGAGCAGCGCGATCAGCTCCGGCCCGGGCGTCACGTCGGCCAGCGCCGTGAAGCCGCGCAGGTCGGTATAGAGCAGTACCGCCTCGACGCTCTGCACGCCGCCGCGCAGCACCGTTCCAGCATAGACCCGGCTCGCCGGGTCGTTGCCGAGATAGGCGGCCAGCAGGCCGTGGCCGATGGCGCCCATCGCGACGGCCTTCACCGCCAGCGCGAACAGCGGCAGCAGCCGGTCCAGCACCGCCATGTCCCGCTCGCGATAGCCGCCGGGTCGGTCGGTCGTCATCGAGCAGACGAAGAACAGCCGCTCGGCGTGCTCGGCCGTATCCGGGGCGCCCAGGTCGACGGCCGGCATCAGCGAGCCGAACGGGAACACGCGCCCCAGCCATTCGGTCATGCCGGCCGCGTGCAGCTCGGCGAACAGCAGCGTCTCCTGCGCCGCCCCGGCATCGTCGACCCGCACCCGGCGCGTCATCACGCCGTCCTGCAGCATCGGCAGGAACGGGCTGCGGCGCAGGATCGGCGCATCGAAGTCGACGTGGCCGAACTCGAAACGGGTATTGGGGCCGCTCGAGCGGTCCCAGATCATGCTGCGCGCCCGCACCATCGGATGCAGCGTGTTCATGCCGGCGAAGGTGCGCGCCACCGGCACGCCGAGCGCGTCGAGCCGGCGCGAGAAGCCGTCGACCATCTCGTCGAACGGCAGGTTGCGCAGCCCCGCCCCGGCCAGCCATGCCGCGAGCGCCGACTCACTCATGGCTCGCCCATGAGCGACGGCGACGGATCACGGCCGGAGGGGAAAGGGCGGATTGTACACGGGCGGCGCGGTCTCCACGGCGGCGACGACGCCGTCACGCCCGATATTGGCCGGAACCTCGCTCAGGGTGCAGGCATTGGCGCCGGCCTGCGTCGACGCCTGCAGGAAGATCATGGTGCTGGGCCGCAGGTCGAGGGTGGTCGAGCCGGCGAGCTCCTTGCCCTTGCCGATGAGGCAGCGCACGTCGTAGCGCCCGGGCGCGACGTCCTCGCGGATCCAGGTCGACGGCGTCAGCCAACCCACCTGCTTGTCGCGCGCGGTGAGCGACAGCACCTGCGGCGGTCATGCCGGGCATCGGGTTCCAGAACCTCTTGCCGGCAGCGTCGGACTGCCGGTTGGCCAACGGAACCACCGGCATCGGCTGCATGCCGCAGGCCGTCAACGCCACCGCCATTGCCACTAGGACTGCGCTTTTCATTTGGCCCTTTCGCCACTCGGGAACTCCGACACTCGCCAACCAGGCGGGACCGGTCAAGAGGACGCGAGCCCGCGGCCGGGTTATGGGTCGTGCTCATGGTCATCCGGGCCGCGGGCATCTCGCCCGCTCATGCTCCCGTGAGCGGGCAGGATGCCCGTGGTCCAGAAGATCATGAGACCGCCCGTCGGCATCAACGCGCCTGCCGCGCCAACCAGGCACGGACACCCGCCAGCGTCGCGAAGTCGTCGAGGCTGCGCGCGGGTATCCCGGGATGGGCGGCGGCGGCCATCTCGGCGAGCGCACGGCCGGGGCCGAGCTCGAGGAACAGCGTGGCCCCCGCCTCGACCGCGCTGTCGAGGCAGGCCGCCCACTGGACGGTGTGCGAGACCTGCGCCGCGAGCTTGTCGAGACCGGCGCGGACATCGCGCACGGCAGCGCCGTCGATGCCGCTCAGGAGGCGGATGCCGGCAGGCAGTCTCGGCGCCACGCCGATCCGGTCGAGCTGCCGACGGAACGACAGCGAGGCTGGCTCGAGACGCGGCGTGTGCGAGGCGACGGCGACGGCAATGCGGGTGACGTGGAGCGCGCCTGCCTGCGTCGCCGCCTGGGCGAGCGCCTCGAGCGCGTCGCCACCCAGAACGTAAGCGTCGCCGGGATTGACGATGGCGATGGCCGCACCGTGATCGGCACACAGCGCATCGACCGCGGCGCGAGACAGGCCACGGACGAAGAGCAGGCCATCGTGGGCGTGGCTTGCCGCATCCATCGCCTCGGCGCGCGCGGCAACCAGATCGAGCGCGCTTGCCGGCTCGATCAGGCCGGCGATGCTCCAGGCGGCGACCTCGCCCACGCTGTAGCCGGCGACGATCAATCGGTCTGGCCATGCTTCGCGCAGCGCGGCCGCCGCCGCTACAGCCTGCAGCACGCAGAAGATCTGGCCTGTCCTGTTGCCATGGACGTCGGCGGCCGCCGCCGACTGCACCAGCGTGCGGGCATCGCCGCCCAGCAGGCCGCTGGCCTGCGCAAAGAGCACGCTGGCCCGAGACTCGCCGGCCGTCAGCGCAAAGCTCCTCGGACCTTGCAGTCCCTGGCCCGAGCACAGGATCGCCAGCGTCAAGGCTCGCACGCCTCGACGAACAGGCTCATGGCGAGAAGGTCGGCGGAACCGCCAGGGCTCAGGCGGCGGGCGACGAAGGCGCGATGCGCGGCCCATGCTTCTTCCAGCCAGTCCGGCTGTCCGACGCCGCCGCGGGCGAGGAAGGCACGGGCGGCGGCCTGGGCGAACTGCAGACCGTCGAGGCCGCCGCGATGCAGCAGGTTGGTGTCCTCGAGATGGGCGATCAGGGCGAAGCACGCCTGCACCCGGGCCGCCTGACGAGTTCCCATCGGGACCCGTGACGAGATAACTGCTCCAAGTGCACTGCTGTCGTCCCGAGCGCAGCGAAGGACCTTTGCTGCGGCCTCGGGGATCCCTCGCTCCGCTCGGCATGACGGCGATTCCGGATCAACTGTCTCGCCACGAGCCCATAGCGCCGCGCCGCTGCGCAGCGCGGGCAAGCCGACGCCATAGACGGTCGGGAAGCCCTCGGCCGCTTCACGCCGCGCGCCGCCGGCGCCGAAGCGGCGGCGCGCCGCGCCGCCGTGGCTGTGCAGCGGCTCGGGCCCCTGCTCGATGCCGTCGCGCCAGTGCGCGGCGACGACGGCGCCGAGCGGCAACGCCGGATCGGCGAGACGGCTCGCGCGCAATCCTGCTGCCGCACACAGGAGTCCCAGGCCGAAGATGGCGCCGCGATGCGTGTTGACGCCGCCGGTCGCCCGCAGCATCGCAGCCTCGGCCTCGACGCCGATGACGCGCAGCCGTCCCATGGCGCTGCCCTGCGCACCGGCATCCGCCAGTGCGGCGAAGAAGGGCTCGAGAGCGGCTGCGCTCCGCCGGAAGGTGTCGATGTCCATGTCGTCATGGCTGCCGGAGTCGATCGGGCTCACCAGGCCGGGCTTCGGCCACGTCTCGGCTTCGAGCGCGAGGCAGCGGACCGCGAGCTTGGCGATGCGCTCCATCTCCCGCCGATCGATGGCAGCGCCGGTGTCATGAGCAAGCGACGCGATCACGGCGACGCACCGTCGAGAAAGCAACGTGTCTCCTGCAGGCTGGCATCGTGCAGCGTCTTCACCAGGATTTCGGTGGCGCCTTCGCGGAGCTCGCGCCAATTCACACCGGCCCCGTCGTCGCGGACCAGCTCGCCGTCCAGGCGCATCGGCGCCGACCGCTCGATCGCCGCCAGCTCTGCGATCAGCCGCGGCGCCGCAGCAGCGGGCGGCATCGTCATCAGCATGTCGAGATCGGAGCCCGCCGACAGGTAGTCGAGACCGGTCAGGTACTGCCAGGCCAAGCTGCCGTAGACCCGCAAACCGGCGTCGAGCGCGAGCAGCCTCTCCAGCGTGGGCAGCCACGACCCCGGCGCGACGCTCGACGCGGCACGCAACGGCGGCGGTGGCGCGATCGACTGGACAGCGTCGCGCGGCAACGTCAGGGCGAGCCGTCGCTTGCCGTGCGACGGCGGCAGCGGCAGCCCGAGCGGCAGCCCCGCCATCTCGCCCGGCAACGGGCGACGGGCGATCAGCGGCCAGCCGCGATCGACCCAGCCGACCAGCAACGCCTCGCCGGCAAGATCGCCGCGCTGCTCCACCAGCGCCCGCCACGCCTCTGCCGACAAGAATACGAGATCGTGGCGGCGGAGAGAGAGGTCGTGACTCATGGCCGGGAGCGTTGGGGGTCTCCCCCAGAAAAGCTGGGAAGGAGAACCGAAAAGCTGGCACCTCCGAGTGGCGCGCTTCCGGCACCGAGTGTCATCGAAGGGCGAGGTCGTGGACGCGCGCGGCGATGTCGGCCGCCTTGGGACGGCCCTTGCGCTCCTTGCCCAGGCGATCTCGCTGGTCGTCCGGCGTGGCCGGCGCGTCGAGCAGCGCCTGCAGCTGGTCAGCGAGCGAGCGCTTGTCGTCCCAGGTCGCCAGCACGGCGCCGGTCTGGGCGAGGTTGGCGAGGCCAGGCGCGAAGACCGGCGTCGATCTGGCTTTCTCCTGCAGCGCCTCGATCGAGAGCTTGGTGACCTTCGATATCGACGGCAGGTCCATCACCGCCGGCGTCGCACCGGGCAGCGCCACCAGGCTCCGAGTCGACATCGCGGTGGCGATGAAGGCGCCGGCGGCGCTGTGGCCGTAGAGCAGGCCGACCGTGTGGTGGCCCTGCAGGCTTGCCATCATCAGGCACTTGCCGAGATGGGCCAGGAACTCGTTGAGCCCCAGAAGCTCGTCGCGCTTGCTCATGCGCTGGCTGTCGCTGTCGATCAGCACGAGGATGGGATCCTTGCCGCCCCTGTCGATCGCGGCCAGCACATGGCCGGCCAGGACAAGCGCGTCGTCGACGCCGAGCGGCGTGCGATCGGCAACGCCGACAACGGTGACACGCCCGCCGCTCTTCAACGGGCCGGAGCCGAGCATGATGCCGCCCTGCCGCACGATGTCGTGCCCCGCCGGGAACAGCGAGGCCAGGATCTCAGCGAGCGTCATGGCGTCCCTCCCCGATGTGCTGGGCGAGCGCGATGAACTCGTCCGCCGGCATCCCCGGCACCTTGGCGGGATCGTCGACGCCCGCCTGCTTCCACACGTCGAGCCCGTCGGCGCAGCTGCCAAACCGCTTCAGGCGCTCGGCGAGGCGTGCCTGCTCGGCCTTCAGCATCGCGAGGTCGAAAGCCGGCGCCCGCTCGATCAGCGCGATCGCCGCGGCGCGAAAGGCGTCGATCGTGTCGTCGACGAACAGCTCTGCGCCGCCCAGCAGGCGTCGATGCTTGCCGCCCATGGTGCGCCACACCAGGCTGCGGTCCTTGGAGTCGAACTCCTCGACGCCGCGATTGGTCTCGATGACCTCCGGGCCGGAGACAGCGATACGGCCGTGCTCCGACACGGCGAGCGCCGAGCAGGTGCCGGCGATCAGCCCGCCGCCGCCGTAGCAGCCAGCACGACCGCCGACCAGGCCGATCACCTTGGCGCCGGCGCGGCGCGCCTCGATCACCGCCCGCATCACCTCGCCGATGGCGAGCTCGCCGACATTGGCCTCCTGGAGGCGGACACCGCCGGTGTCGAACAGGATCAGCACGGGCATCGTCCCCCCATCGCGGCTCGCGTCGCGCGCCGCGCGCAGCAGGCCGACCAGCTTGGCGCCGTGCACCTCGCCGAAGGCGCCGCCCATGAAGCGGCCCTCCTGGGCAGCGACGAACACCGGGGTGCCGGCGAGCTTGCCGCGGCCGACGACGATGCCGTCGTCGAACTGGCGGGGCAGGTCGAAGATGCCGAGGTGCGGGCTCATCTCGCGCGCCTCCGGTCCCAGGAACTCCGCGAAGGTCCCGGCATCGAGCAGCAGGCGCGCGCGGTCGCGCGCCGCGGATTCGTACCAGCTCGGCGACTGGCGACGGCCGTCGGTCGGCGGGTTCATCGGCCGTCCTCCTCGATCAGGCGCACGGCCTGGGCGAGCCGCAGCGACACCGTGTCGGCGCGCGCGCCGCCGTCGTTGATCGACAGCCGCAGCCCGCCCGGCGAGCGTCGCTCGACGAAGTCCGTGATCACCGCCTCCCACACCTTGGCGAATCCTGTGACGGGCGTGCTGATCTCGACCTGGCAGTCGCTACCCGGCAGCACCCGTTCGACCAGCACCTCGAGATTGCCCGAGGCGACCACGCCCACGATGGCCATCGGCCGGGCGCCGGCCGCCCGCCGCGCGGCCGTGTGACGATAGCTCAGGGTTTCCATTGCAACGTCCTCACCAGTTGCGGAAGCGCGACGGCGCGGCGTAGAGGCCGCCGGACCAGCGTACGAGGTCCTCGATCGAGCGGGCGGCCAGCAGGCTGCGGTCGGCGTCCAGCGGATCGATGCCGAGATCCTCGGGCCAGCGCACGACGCCGCGCTCGCGCAGCTGCTGCACCATCTTCGCATCCCGGCCGCGGCCGACATCGGTGTAACCGGCAACGCCGCGGATCGCCTGCTCGCGCTCCTCCTTGCTGCGGCAGAGCAGCAGGTTGGCGATACCGGCCTCGGTCACGACGTGGGTGACGTCGTCGGCATAGACCATGACGGGCGCCAGCTCGAGCTTGAGCTTGTCCGCCAGCTCGATTGCATCGAGCTTCTCGACGAAGGTCGGCACGTTCTTGTCGCCGAACGTCTCGACGATCTGCACCACCAGCTTGCGGCCGCGCCGCAGCGCCGGCGCCCCGTCGGGATCGGCCTCCTTGCCGGCCATCAGCCAGGGCGCGCTGGGATGGCGCCTTCCGTGCGAGTCGCTTCCCATATTGGGCGCGCCGCCGAAGCCTGCGATGCGCTGGGTCGTGACCGTCGAGGAGTTGCCCTGGAGGTCAATCTGCAGGGTCGAGCCGATGAACATGTCGCAGGCATAGAGGCCGGCGGTCTGGCAGATCGCGCGATTGGAGCGCAGCGAGCCGTCGATGCCGGTGAAGTAGATGTCGGAGCGGGCGCGGATATAGTCCTCCATCCCGACCTCGCCGCCGAAGCTGTGGATCTGCTCGACCCAGCCCGACTCGATAGCCGGGATCAGGGTCGGATGCGGATTGAGCGCAAAGCGCGTGGCGATCTTGCCCCTGAGGCCGAGCCGCTCGCCGTAGGTCGGCAGCAGAAGCTCGATCGCCGCCGTGTTGAAGCCGATGCCGTGGTTCAGACGCTTGATGCCATAGGGCGCGTAGATGCCCTTGATTGCCAGCATGGCCGTCAGGATCTGCGTCTCGGTGATCGCGCCGGGGTCGCGGGTGAACAGCGGCTCGACATAGAACGGCTTGTCGGACTTGATCACGAAGTTCACGCGATCGCCCGGGATGTCGACCCGCGGCAGAGAGTCGACGATCTCGTTGACCTGGGCCACCACCACGCCGTCCTTGAAGGCGGTCGCCTCGACCACGGTCGGCGTGTCCTCGGTGTTCGCCCCGGTGTAGAGGTTGCCGTCGCGATCGGCGGCGACGGCGACGATCAGCGCGACGTTGGGCGTCAGGTCGACGAAATAGCGGGCGAACAGCTCGAGATAGGTGTGCACCGCGCCGAGCTCGATCTTGCCGCCGAACAGCATGCGGGCGATGCGCGTCGATTGCGGGCCCGAGAAGGCATAGTCGAGGCGCTTGGCGATCCCCGAGTCGAACAGGTCGAGATGCTCGGGCAGGACGATCCCCGACTGCACCATATGCAGGTCGTGCACCTTTGCGACGTCGACCGCCGCCAGTGCCCGCGCAAGAAGGTCGGCCTGCTTCTGGTTGTCGCCCTCGAGGCACACGCGGTCGCCCGGCTCGATCACGGCCTCCAGCAGGGCCGTGGCGTCCGCCGCCTGCACGATCTTGCCTTTGGCGATCCTGCCGCCGGCCCGCAGGCGCGCATCGCGCGCCGCACGCGCCTTGTTCCAGATCGTCATTTCCACACTCCCCCTGCAGACTTCTACACCGGAGGCGGGGTCATGGTCCCCTGCGGCAGGGCAGCGCAGTGGTCGTAGATCGCCGACGGCCGGGTGAACCACACCTTGTCCCTCTGCGGATGGTTGGCGATGTGCTGCAGCGCCTCGCGCAGGGTGCGCAGGCGATAGGGCTGGCCGACGACCATGGTGTGGAGCGCGATGCCGCAGACCAGCGGCTGCTTCGCCGATTGGCGCAGCAGCTCCTCGAACTGGCCGATGATGAAGTCGCGGAACTGCTCGGGCGTGTGGTGGCGCACCAGGATCTGCGGGCTGTCGTTGATCTCGATCGGATAGGGCACGCTCATCAGCGGGCCGGACCGGGTCTTCATCCACAGCGGCTGGTCGTCGGCCGGCCAGTCCATGAGAAAGTCGAAGCCGACCTCCTTCAGGAGATCGGGCGTGCGATGGCTCGAGC
>LNFM01000690.1_pt1 | contig 81189 bp, 84 predicted proteins | sample 596031 | NCBI WGS metagenome assembly LNFM01 (sample SAMN04254537, study PRJNA301005) | activated carbon metagenome | isolation source: dual media filters at the Ann Arbor, Michigan drinking water treatment plant | place: USA: Ann Arbor | reverse complement strand
GCATCCCACCAGGCAAAGCCCGAGTCGATCACTTTCGGCAGCGCCTCGCCCTTGGTTGCGGCGATGGCGGCTTTGACCGTCTCATAGCCCATGCCTACCGGGCTTTGGGTGATTGCGCCCGCCATGATGCCGTCCTTGATCGCCTGCTTCTGCGCCGCGCCCGAGTCGTAGCCGATCACGATCACACCTTGCGTGCCGGTTTCACGGATCGCGTTGACGACGCCGATGGCCGAGCCTTCGTTGGCGCCGAAGAAGCCCTTCAGGTCCGGGTTGGCGGCCAGGATCGCCTTGGCGATCTCAGTCGATTGCAGCTGGTCACCTGCGCCGTACTGGATGTCGACGATCTCGATGTCCGGGTATTTGGCCGCGACCTGGTTCACAAAGCCGTCGCGGCGGTCGATGCCGGTGCGCGAAGTCTGGTCGTGCACGATCAGCGCAACCTTGCCGGCCCCGCCGATCAGTTCGGCCATCTTGTCGGCTGCAAGCGCGGCAGCCGCGATGTTGTCGGTCGTGACGGTCGTCACCGGAATGTCGCTGTCGACGCCCGAGTCGAAGGCGATGACCGGGATACCGGCCTCTTGTGCCTGTTTCAGCAGTGGCGTGGCAGCCTGGCTGTCGAGGGCGGCAAAGCCCAGGGCTGCCGGCTTCTTGGCCAGCGCGGCCGCCAGCATGTCCATCTGCTTGTCGACCTGGGCCTCGGTGTCCGGGCCTTCGAAGGTGATCTCGACGCCGAACTCGGCCGCGGCCTTGTCAGCGCCCGCTTTCACCGCCTGCCAGAACTGGTGCTGGAAGCCTTTGGAGACCAGCGGGATGTAAAGCTTGTCCTGCGCAAGGGCGACACTGCCGCTTGCCAAGAGAGAGCCAGCGCACAGCGCGGCCATAAGTGTTCTTCTGTTCAGCATCGTTTTTCCTCCGATATGTGATGCTACGGGCTTCTCGGAACGTTGTCCGTTCTCTGGTGCTCAACCGGCCCGACGACGGCGGAGCATGTCTGCATAGACTGCGGCGATGATGATGGCTCCGGTCACCACCGTCTGCCATTCCTGCGCCACCGACATGACGCGTAGGCCGTTCAAGAGGACGCTCATGATCAGGGCGCCGATGATGGTGCCAAGGATTGAGCCGCGCCCTCCGGCCAGCGAGGTGCCGCCAATCACGACGGCCGCGATCGCGTCCAGTTCATAGCCCAGCCCCAGCGCAGGCTGCGCCGAGTTCAGGCGCGAGGCGATCAACAGCCCGGCAATGCCGCAGATGCCACCGGCCAGCGAATAGATCGCGACCTTCCAGCCATCGGCGTTGACTCCTGACAGCCGGACGGCCTCTTCATTGGAGCCCAGTGCAAAGCAGTAGCGTCCCAGGGTGGTGCGGTTCAGCACCCAGGAAATGACCAGAGCCAGAAGGAACAGGATCACCACGCCGTTCGGCACGGGAACAGCGGGGAAGATCATTCCGATGAAGGACCCCGTCGACAAAAGGGGAAAGTTGGGCGTGTCGTTGAAGTAGATCGGCTTGGTCCCCGAAATCACCAGCGAGAGCCCCTTCAGGATCAGCATCATCCCCAGCGTGGCGATGAAAGGCGGGATCTTCATTCGCGCGATCAGCGAGCCCGAGACGAACCCGCAGGCGGCCCCGGCAGCGATGGCGGCGACGATCCCGAACGGCATTGCCAGGCCCCAGAAGGTCAGCACCACCCCGGCGATGACGGCGGTGAAGGTCATCAGCGTGCCGACCGAAAGGTCGATCCCCCCGGTGATGATCACCAGCGTCGCCGCGATGGCCAGCACACCGTTGACGCTGGTCGCCTGCAGGATCGCCAGGATGTTCGAGGTTTGCAGGAAGTTCGGCGACGCCACCGAGAAGAAGACCAGAAGGACGATCAGGCTGGCAAAGGCGAGGACCTTCTGCTGCGCGCCGGAAGCGATGCGGGCCGGTTTGGCGGGGGTAACTGCGGTCATGCGGTTGCTCCTTCGGATTGGGTGTCGCGCTGGGTCGCCAGCCGCATGATGTCGTTCTGGGTGGTGGCAGGGCCGCCGGGCAGGATACCGGTCAGCCGCCCCTCGCACATCACGGCGATACGGTGCGACAAGCGCAGCACTTCGGGCAGTTCGGACGAGATGACGATGATCGCCTTGCCGGCTTCGGCCAGGCTTTGCAGCAGGCGATAGATTTCCGCCTTTGCACCCACGTCGATGCCCCGGGTCGGCTCGTCAAAGATCAGGATATCACAGTCGCGCAGCAGCCACTTGGCGATGACGACTTTCTGCTGGTTGCCGCCGGACAGAAGACGCACCTCCTGTCGGTCCGAGGGCGTGCGGATCGCCAGGCTGGAAATGTAGTCCGCCGCCACCTTGCCAAGCGCGGTATCATCCACCCGCAGAAACCGGTCCGAGAAACGGTCAAGCGAGGTCAGCGCGATGTTGCCGCGCACGTCGATGCCCAGGGCCAGACCGAAATGCTTCCGGTCTTCCGACAGATAGCCGATTCCCGCCGCCACGGCGTCGCTGGGTGTGCGGATCGCGCAGGGCTTGCCATGCACAGTGATCTCGCCCGCCTCGCGCGGGTCGGCGCCAAAGATCACCCGGGCCACTTCGGTCCGGCCCGCGCCCATCAGCCCGGCAAAGCCCAGGATCTCACCCCGGCGGAGCGCAAAGCTGACATCCCGCACCATCCGGCCGCGCTTCAGGCCGCGCACTTCCAGCGCAATCGGCGCTGACGACAGGTCGGGGATCTCGGCGCTGGTCCGGTCCAGTTCGCGTCCCACCATCATCGCGATGATCGTCTCGATCGGCGTATCGGCAGCCGCGACCGTGCCGACATAGGCGCCATCGCGCATCACGGTGACCCGGTCCGAAATCCGCCGGATCTCGTCCATCTTGTGGCTGATGTAGACAATGGCGACGCCTTCCGACTTCAGGCGCCGGATGATGGCGAAGAGCTCATCCGTCTCAGCCTCGTTCAATGCAGCGGTCGGTTCGTCCATGATCAGGATGCGCGACCGGAACGACAGCGCCTTGGCGATCTCGACCATCTGCTGCTTGGCGATGGTCAGGCTGCGGACCAGGGCGCGTGGATCAAGCGGCACCTTCATCGCGGCAAAGATCGCCTCGGCATCGCGGTTCAACTGGTTTTCGTCCAGCACGCCCCAGCGGCTTTTCGGCTCGCGGCCGATGAAGATGTTCTGCGCCACGGTCAGGTCCGGCATCAGGGCCAGTTCCTGATGGATGATGCCGATCCCCAGGGCCTGCGCCGCGCGTGGTCCGCTGATGCGCACATCGTCCCCGTTGACCTGGATACTGCCGCTGTCAGGGGAATATATCCCCGACAGGATCTTCATCAGGGTCGACTTGCCGGCCCCATTCTCGCCCATCAGGGCATGCACTTCGCCGGCATTCAGGTCGAACTGCGCGGCCCGCAGGGCGTGAACGCCGGGAAACCGCTTTTCGATGGAGGTCATGCGGATGACTTCGGTCATTCGGCGGCCTCCAGCATGACGACAGCCTTGATCAGCCGACCTCGATCCGCCGCTAGCTCGGGCAATCGGACAGGCAGGTCGCTTAGCGAGATACGTTCGGAGAGCAAGGCATCGGCGCGAATGTTCCCGGATCGCAAGGCGGACATGACCGTCTCGAAATCCTCGGCCGTGGCGTTGCGTGAACCGATCAGCCGGGCCTCGCGCTTGTGGAACTCCGGGTCCGAGAAACTGATGCGGTCATGGACGACAGAGATCAGGACATACGACCCGCCATGCGCGACATGGGCAAATCCTGCCTCCATCGCCGCTGCATGTCCGGTCGCGTCGAAGACCACGTCAAATCCATCCGGGAATTTTCCACTGATCTTGCTGTGCAGGCGCGCGAACCCGAGGTCCGCCGCCTGTTCCAGTCGGGCCGCGGTGGTGTCCAGGATATGCACCTCGGCGCCCCGCAGCCGTGCGAACAGCGCCGCGCCAAGACCGATGGGACCGGCCCCGGTGACCAGAACCTGGTCGCCTGCCATCACTTCACCCCTACGGATCGCGTGGGCGCCAATCGCCAGAAACTCGACCATCGCCGCAGCTTCGGGTGTCAGACCTTCGGCCAGATACAGGTTGTTTGCCGGGACAGCGATCCGCGCGCAGATGCCGCCATCGCGGTGGACCCCAAGCACTTCGATCCGGGTGCAGCAATTGGGCTTGCCCCGCAGGCAGGCCCGGCAGGATCCGCAAGAGATGTACGGGTTGATGACCACGAGCGTTCCCTTGGTCCAACCATTGGCAGTTGCGGCGATCCGCCCCGACAGCTCGTGCCCGATGACACGCGGATAGGTCAGGAACGGGTGTTTGCCTTCGTAGATATGGTAATCCGTTCCGCAAAGCCCAGCCACCGAAACATCGACAAGCACCCAGCCTTCCGGAGCGTCTTGCGGCTTTGGCGTCGAGATCAGTGCGAATTTGCCCGGTGCGACACAGGTGCCGCACAGCATCACTTCCGTCATCCCTGCGCCTCCCCTCGCAATCGGACTTTAATTATAAAGAACACTAGACGGGCGAACTTCGGCGTGTAAACTGTTTTTAATCGAAACCGTACAAAAAGACCGGCAAGTGGCCCGTACCGATACCCGCTTTCGTGCGGCCTACAATCAGACGCTCGCCAGCCTTGCCGACATTCCGGCAGGAACATCGCTTCCGTCCGAGCTGAAACTTGCCGAAGGCCTGAAGGTCAGCCGGACTGTCGTGCGGGCCATCCTGCAACGCCTTGTGGCAAAGGGGATCGTGCGGCTCGAGGGGCGGCGCAAACCGCTGCTGCGGGTGCCGGTACAGTCGGATTTCCTAAGCGAACCAGACGAATACATCTCTCTGGCCGAGCTTGAGAGTCGATTTCTGAACTGGGTTCTGCGGTTCGATATTCCGCCGGACACCCCACTGAGTGTGGCGCAACTTGCCAAGCAGTTTTCGGTCCCGACGCATCTCTTGCAAGAGTTCCTGGCAAGCCTCGGCCACTTCGGCTTGGTCGAACGGCGGCCGCGCGGGGGCTGGCGTCTGTTGGGGTTTACCGTCGACTACGCGATGGAGCTGTCGGACTTCCGCGCCCTGTTGGAAATCAACGCCGTCCGCACCGCTTGCCTCTTGCCCGAAGACAGTCCTTTCTGGGCCGGGCTGGAAGAGCTGGACCAGCTGCACCAGGGGTTGCTATCCCGAATCGACACCGATTTCCGCGATTTCTCGCAGCTGGATGAAAAGTTCCATGTCATGATCAATGCGCTGGTGGAGAACCGCTTCGTGACCCACTTCCAGAAGGTCATCTCGCTGATCTTCCACTATCACTACCAGTGGGACAAAAGCTCACAGCGGGAACGGAACCGGGCCGCGATTGCGGAACACCGGAACATCATCCGGGCCATTCGGACGCGCGACGCGGATCTGGCCCAGATCGCGATGCAGACGCATCTTGCAACGTCGAAGAAGACCCTGGTTGCCTCCTTCCGCGCCAACCGTCTGGCGTAATCCACCGTCGCGTGGCGACGGAGAGGCCCCACCCAATGGAACGGGAGGGGCCAATCTGATCCGCTACTGGAACTCGGCCATGTTGGCCTTGGTCACCAGGGCCGCGCCCGAGTCGATGAGCGTTGGCACGGTTTCCCCGCGAATGGCCTTGACCAGCGCGTCGACGCCGTATTCGGCCATCTTGGTCGGGAACTGCGCAATCGTTGCGTCTTCCAGACCGTCGGTCATCGCCTCGGCCTCGCCGCAGCAGAAGTCAAAGCCGACCAGCTGGATCGCATCGGGAGCGATACCGGCATTGGCGATGGCACGGGCGGCACCAGCTGCTGGCGGACCGCAGGCGGCATAGATCGCCTTCAGCTCGGGCGTCTTGGTCAGCAGGTCTTCGGCGACACTGATCCCAAGCTCTTCGGTGCAGTTGGTGGCGCCCTTGCCGACAATCTCGACCTTGAGACCGCCAAGCCCTTCCAGCATCCCGTTGACCCGATCGTCCAGCGCAGGGACGCCGGGGACACCTTCCAGAATGCCCAGAGTGTCGCCTTCTTTTAGGACGGTTGCCAGGTATTGCCCGGCCAGCTTGCCCGCCTCGTAGTTGTTGGTCGTTGCCAGCGCCGTTCCGTTCGTCCAATCGGGGATGTTGTTGTCCATCAGCACGACCTTGACGCCCGCCGCGACGGCCTTGTCCAGGGCCGCAGCCACAGTCGGGTCGACCGGGGTCAAGGCAATACCCTGCACCCCTTGCGCTACCATCGACTCGATCAGCGCAATCTGGCCTTCGATGTCGGTCGCCGCAGCGCCCTGTCCGAAGGTGATCTCCACCCCCGGATTGGCTGTCGCATAGGCCTTGGCGGCATCCTCCATCGAGGCAAAGAATGGCACCGGAAATTTGGTGATGAACCCGATCTTCACCGGATCCTGGGCCACCGCTGGGCCTGCTGCCAGCGCAGCAAGCGCCATGGCGGCAATGTATCGTCCTAGTCGCATCATTTCGTCCTCCCATGTTGTGGATGCCTTGCGCATCCCTTGCTTTGCCATGCCCGGTCAGAGCATGGGTCGTTCACGCCTCGCCCCCGACAATCAGCGCGACGAGGTCCTGTCGGCTTGACTGGTCCGGCTTGAGCTCGCCCACCTTGCGGCCCTGCCGCAGCACCAAAGCGCGGTCGGCCAGTTCGGTGACGTGGTCCATATTGTGGGTGATCAGGATCACCGCGTTGCCCTCGGCCTTGAGGCGCGCGATGAGGTCGAGGACCTTCCTCGCCTCGCGCAGGCCAAGCGCCGCGGTCGGTTCGTCCAGAAGCACGATGTTGCGGGCAAAGACCGTGGCGCGGGCGACGGCGATGGCCTGCCGCTGACCGCCCGACATCATCGCCACTGGGGCGTCGGGATGCGGCAACCTGACCTGCAGCCGGTCGATCACCTCGGCCGCGGTCTGTTTCATCGCGGCCTTGTCCAGAAACCGCAGCGGTCTTGGCAGCCAGGCCGGATAGGAAATCTCGCGCCCGGCATAGAAGTTCTGCGCGGGGGACAGGTTATCGAACAGCGCCAGGTCCTGGTAGACCGTCTCGATCCCGGCGGCCCGTGCGGCGGTGGGGGACGACAGGGTCACCGGCCGGCCATGCAGAAGCATCTCCCCTTCATCCAGCGCATGGATGCCACTGATGCACTTCACCAGGGTCGACTTGCCCGCGCCGTTGTCGCCCAGAAGCGCCAACACTTCCCCCGGCCAGGCGTCCAGGCTGACATCCTGCAAGGCGTGAATTGCCCCGAACCGCTTGTGGGCATGCCGGATCGACAGGACGGGCTGCGACGGCTCGGTCATGCCGCCCCCCGGGCCTGCTGGACCCGCGCGCGGGCTTCCAGATGGGACCGCAGCACGTCGGCTTCGACGGCAAGGACGATGATCAGCCCGATGGCGACCATCTGGTAGAACACCTCGACATTGTGCAGGTTCAGCGCATTGCGGATCACCCCAATCAGGACCGCCCCGATCAGCGCATGGCCAAGATGCCCGCGCCCACCCAGAAAGCTGGCGCCGCCGATGATGACGGCAGCGATGGTGTCCAGCTCCAAAAGCTGACCGTAGACGGGTGAGGCTGCGTCGGTACGTCCGGCCAGCACGACAGCCCCGATCCCGGCGCAGAGGCCCGAGATGACATAGGTCGCCACCAGCACGCCCTTGACCGGAATGCCCATGCCGAGTGCTGCCTGGGGGTTGCCGCCGACCGCCGTGATCCAGCGCCCGACGACCATCATCCGGGTCATCACCAGCAAAAGCCCGGCCACCAGCGCCACGACGAAGACACCCAGCGGAAGTCCAAGGAGGCTCTGCGATCCCAGCGCCGCAATCGCATCCGGCATGCCGCGCATCGTGGTGTGACCGGGGGCGAGTGCCAGCGCGAGGCCACGACAGATCGACAGTGTGGCAAGCGTGATGATGAAGGGATGTGGCAGGCGTCCGTAGACATAGACCAGACCGTTGATCGCGCCGACAAGCGCCCCAGTGACCAGCATCGCTAGGATCACAGGCAGGGTTGCGCCCGTCGCCTGGAAGGCAAGCCCCCCGATGACCGTGCAGAGCGCAAGGTTTGACCCGACCGAAAGGTCAATGCCCCGCGTCAGGATCACCAACTGCTGCCCCATGGCGACAATGGCGATGACCGCGGTCTGGGCCAGAATGTTGCTCAGGTTGATCGGCTTGACGAAGGCCGGTGTCACGGCAGCGATGCCAAGCACCAGAAGCACAAGGATCAGCAGCGGCCCGACAGACAATAGTTTCAGGGCAAGCGTCGTCTTCGCGTCACCCTTCGCGCCCGGGACCGGCTTGGCCATGTCCGCAGCCGCAACGCGGTTTTCCGTCTGACGAGCCACGCAGGGCACTCCCATTCAGGTCCTTTGCTTATAAAATCCTATTTGTCAGACAAAAAACAAACTGTATCTTTCCCGGTAAAATACCGGCTTCGGTCTAGGGAATGCGCCCGTCATGAAAGCGGACACCGTCTTCAAGCGATCCTACAACGATGCGCTGGACCTTCTGGCCAAGGTGCCGCCAGGGCAGTGCCTCCCATCCGAGGCCAGCCTTTGCCTCGCGCTGGATGTCAGCCGGACCACGGTGCGCAAGGTCCTGCGGGCCTTGGCGGAGGCAAGCCTGATTTCGGACCCGGCGACCAAACGCTGCCTTCCCAACGTGGCGGGAACATCGGTCAGGTTCCAGGACTCCGAGACGATCCCGCGGTCGAAACGGTTCGAACAGGAGGTGATGACCTACCTCCTGCGCGACAACGCTCGTCCCGGCACTCTGATCAACGAGCTTGACCTGGCGCGCCGCTTTGGTGTTGCGACCACCATGGTGCGCGAGTTCCTGAACCGGTTTCAGCGCGTCGGCCTGATCGACAAGCGACCCAATGGCCGTTGGGTCTTCAAGGGCTTCACCGCCCGCTTTGCCATCGAGCTTTTCGAGATTCGCGAGATGTTCGAACTGCGGTCCGCGCGCCTGGCCGTGGCGCTGCCAGCCGAAGATGCCTTCTGGTCAAACCTGATCGACTTGAAGGACAGGCACCTGTCCTTGATGTCACGCATCGACAAGGACTATGCGCTGTTCCCCGATCTCGACAGCGCGTTTCACCAGTTGATCAACGCCGCCCATCCGAACCGGTTCATCGAAGGGTTCTTCGACATCATCACGCTGATCTTTCACTACCACTACCAATGGAACAAGGCGGACGAGCGAAAGCGCAACGCCGTCGCCTTGTCCGAGCATATCGCCTACATCGACGCGCTTTTGTCCCGCGATCCCGGGCGGGTCGAGGCAGCCTGCAAGACGCATCTGGCCTCGGCACGCCACACGCTTTTGCGCGCCACGAGGGGTTAGCCACGGGCCTTCTTCATTTCTTCCGAATATTCGGATTCGGCGATCTCGACTGTGCGCCCGTTGATCAGCCGCCGGATCAGCGCAAGTGCGACGGCCCGGCCACGGCTGTTGTAGACGGCGGGTGCCGCGCCCGGCGGCGGGCGTTCGTCCAGCCCAAGCTTCAGGTACAACTGCTGCAATCGTCCCTGGACCGACCGCAGCGAGATGTGGCGGCGTTCGGCAATCGCGTGGTCGGTCAACCCGATCGCGATGTCCAAGAGGACTTCGTATTCGGTTTCCGTCAGCGAAGAGGTGCGGGCCTGCCGCCGCTCTTGCACCGAACGCACTTCGCGGTCGATGATGTTCTGGCCGTCGACAAAGACGCAGTGGATCGCGCGCGACAGCCGGTCGCGCGACGCGGATTTCAGAAGATAGCCGTAAGCCGTGTTCGCCGGCACGATCCGGGAAATACCGCGCACATAGGCCTCGTCGGCATAGTTCGACCAGAACAGGATCGGAGTCGACGGCGTACGCGCCCACAGCCAGCGGGCGACCTGCACTCCGGTCTGGCGCGGCATCTGCAAGTCCAGAATCACGCCCCGCGCATCCTGTTCCTCCATCTGCCGGATCGCATCCTCGCCGTTGTCGACTTCGACCAGACGGTATTCGCCGATGTCGCACTGACCCAACACCTCGCGCAGAAAGCCACGGTGCAGCGGATCGTCTTCAGCGATCAGGAATGTGTTCATCGCTTCTCGCTTTCAGACTGCAGAAGGGCGTCCCCGGCATCGATGTCCAGCCGAATCTCGGTGCCCTGTGCCCCGGATTTCAGCTTGAACCCGACGTCGATCAGCGCCGCCCGGGTCCGCATGTTGGCGATGCCGGACGACGGGCGCCGCGATTCCTGAGTCACGCCAGAGCCGTCGTCCTGCACCCGGATCGTCACCTTGTCGCCCGAGGTCGTGATCCGGACGTCGATCCTTGCGGCGGCCGAATGCCGGAAGGCGTTGTTCAGCGCCTCTTGCACGATGCGGTACAGGGCCACCTGAATCCGGGGTGCCATCCGGTTGATCATCCCGCCGCTGTCGTCGGTCATGTGCCAACTGACTGGCGTCGCCATCTGCGAGGCGGACCGGCTCATCAGCGCTTCGACCGCCTCGACAAACCCGAACAGTTCCAGGACCGAGGGCCGCGCGTCGTCCACGATGACCCGGAGTTCGCGCAGGCAGTGGCTGACATCGTCCTCCAGCGCCTCAAGCTCACCGCCGACCGCGCCACCCCGCTCGGCGAGACGCCGGAGGTTGCGGGAAATCCGCGACAGGTCGGCCACAGTCTGGTCATGCAGATCCATGCCGATGGTGCGGCGCGCTTCTTCCATCGCTTCGGCCAGTTGCCGCGCACCCAGCCGCAAACCCTCGGCGCGGGCCTCGGTCTCGGCCTGCTGGACCGCGATCTTGCGGGCCAGCTCACCCTGGCGCAGCGCGTAGATGTATCCCGACAGGATATCGGCCACGATCCGGGCATTGCCGATGTCTTCGGTGAGGTAGCTGCCGATCTGCTGTGTCGAGAACGACAGCGCGCCAAAGACCCGACCTTCCACCTTCAGCGGCACATGCAGTCGGCTGCGCAGGCCAACCGCAAAGATAGGGGTCGAAAACGCGCCCTCGAAATGGAATCGCGGATCGCTTTGGGCGTCACCCGTGATGATGTGATCCACACGTCCGCGAAACAGATCGCGGATCGGACTGACATCCACCGCCTTTGTCGCGGTCGTCTCCGCGTCCCATTCAGTGTGGAGGCCGGTCTCCCAGGCCGTCACGGTCTGACCATCGGGAGACATCAACGCGATGTCGACATGGTCATGCGGCAGCTGTCCCGAAATCTCGGTCGAGGCCGCACTGATCACGGCGCGAAAGTTCAGCTGGCCCGCGATCGACGTCAGGATGGCGGTCACCTGGGGCATATCGATCGGTCGGAAGGCGCGTTCCATGTCCTCACTCCGCCTGCCAGCTTCGCAGATTTTCGGCAAACGGGAAGCGTGGAGTTGCCTGCCATCTTGCGGGAACCCGCAGGGCTTTTCCGGGAATCGCGGCTGACTCCGGTGCATCGGGGGCGCAGATTTGCAGACGGGAGAGCAGAGGCGCGATCTCTGCCGGGGAGGATGTTGATCTTGCAGGACGTCACGATCCTGGATCCGCGGATGCGCGACCTGACGCTGGCCATCGCCCGGGTCGAGCGGATTTCCAATGGCCACCTCTGGGCCGAGGGGCCGGTCTGGCATGCGGCGGGAGAGTTCCTTCTGTGGTCGGACATACCGCAGAACCGGACCTACCAGTGGGTGCCGGACCTTGGCGTGCGGGTCTTCAGTCACGACAGCAACAATGCCAACGGCCAGACCATGGACGGCGCAGGCCGCCGGATCGTCTGCGAACATCTGACGCGGTCGGTCGTGCGCTACGATCACGCCGGGAACCGCGAGGTCCTTGCCGACAACCATCAGGGCCTGCGGCTAAACGCGCCGAACGATGTCGTCGTCGCGCAGGACGGAGCCATCTGGTTCACCGACCCGACCTACGGCATCCTCAGCGACTACGAAGGACGCAGGGCAAAGCCCGAACAGCCCGGCTGCTACGTCTATCGCATCGACCCTGTCACCGGCGCGGTCGAGGCTCGGATCACCACGATGCAAAAGCCAAATGGTCTGGCCTTCTCGCCCTCGGGTGACCGGCTGTTCGTGGCCGACAGTTCGGCCTCGCATGACGACCATGGCCACCGACACATCATGGGCTTTGCGATCAGCCCGGAGGGGGAAGTGACTGACGCCGGGAACGTTGTGGCGCAGGTCTCGCAAGGTGTCCCGGACGGCCTTCGTATCGACGAGTTTGGCAATCTCTGGGTCAGTTCGGCAGCGGGCGTCGAAGTCTTCGCCCCTGACGGGACCGCGCTTGGCATCCTGAATCTGCCCGAACCGGCCGCCAATCTCTGCTTTGGCGGCCCGAAGGGAAATCGTCTTTTCATCACGGCGTCGTCCTCGGTCTACGCCGTCTACACCGCCGTCAGCGGAGCCGGACGCATCGGACGGAAAACATCCGGCACACAGCAACAATCGGGAGGACTCTGACAATGGCACACCACGACGACGACCAACCAGTGACCGGCCGCCGCGCGGTCTTGAAGGCCCTGACCCTTGCACCCGCTGCGATTGCCGGTGCATCGGCGGGGATGTTCGGCAGCATCGACGTCAAGACCGGGCGACCGATCATGGCCCGTGCCGCAGCGCAGGACGGCGAACGTGTGAAAATGGCTTTCATCCAGTGGATGCCGCACACGGTCCCCAACGCCTGGAGCCAGGGCATCGCCGAAGTGCTCAGCACCCAGAATGTCATCGACTACGAACTGCTGGACGGTCAGGGAAAGGTCGAGGTGCAGGTCAGCCTTATGGACACGCTGATCAACGACGGTACCAGCGTGATCTTCCTGCAGCCCATCGACTCGGTTGCCCTTGCGCCGTCGATCGCCAAGGCCAAGCGCGAAGGCATCGCGGTCATCACCCTGAACATCGACGCGACCGAACCGCATGCCGCCCATGTCGAGATGAACCACTACTATGGCGCGATGGAGATTGCCCGGGTGATGGGTGAAAAGATGGGTGGCACTGGCAAGGTCGCGATCCTGAACGCACCGCCCGGCATCATCATCCGCGACCAGCGGACGAACGGCTTTGTCGAAGGCATGGCCAAGCATCATCCTGGGATCGAGATCGTCGCGGATCAGGTCGCGGACTGGGACCGCAAGAAGGCTCAGGACGTGCTGAATACCATCCTCGCCGCGACGCCCGATCTGGGCGGGGTCTACGGCGTGAACGACTCGATGGCGTTGGGCGCGGTCGACGTGGCCAAGGAAAAGGGTCTCCTGGGCAAGATGGTTATCTTCGGCAACGACGGCGAGAAGGATGCGCTGGCGTCGATCGAGGCGGGCGAGTTGACGGGAACCCAGTACACCGACGTCTTCCAGCAGGGCCGCTTTGCCGCCGCCGCTGCTACAGTGCTGGCAACGGGCCTCGTCTCCGCCGACGCCTTTGGCCAGCAGGGACGGGTGCTGATGCCCTACCTGATTGCCACTGCGGAAAATGTCGGACAAATTCAGCCGAACCAGCGCTGGTAATCCCTTGCACGACAGGCCGGTCCGAAAACAACGGACCGGCCGCAGCCAGAGGGCCTGCATGCCTAGCCTTTCGTCCCGTCTGACCCTGCCGGTCTTCTTCCTGGTGGTACTGGCAATCTTCTGCCTGATCGCCCCCAACTTCGCCTCGGCCGGCAATTTCGAGAACCTGATGGCGGGCTATGCTTTCATCGGCATCCTTGCCATCGGGCAAAGCTTTCCCATCCTGTTGCGCGGCATCGACCTGTCCGTGGGCGCGATCCTGGCGCTGGTGGGCATGTTCATCTTCGATCTGTCCCTGATGTTCAGCGTGCCCGGCTGGGCGATCCTGCCGCTGGCCCTTTTGGTCGGCACGCTGGCCGGGGTCGTCAACGGACTGATGGTGACCGTCCTGCGCCTGTCACCGTTCATTGCCACACTCGCATCCCTCGCTGCCTATCGCGGACTGGTCTATGCGATCTCGGGTCGGCAGCTGGTGCCCGAACTGTCCACCAAGCCGATTACCGACCCCTGGATCACCGGGTTCGAGACCTACTTTGACCTGACCCGGATGCTGGGGCTGAAGGGGGTCATCAAACTGCCCTGGCTCCCCTTGTCCTTCCTGATCCTGCTGGGAACCCTTCTGATCTTCCACATCCTTCTGACCCACACCCGCTTTGGCCGTGACCTTTACGCCATCGGCGGCAACCCCGAGGCCGCCCGCCTGGCCGGGATCAAGGTCGGCCGCCTGACTGTTGCAGCCTATGCGATCTCGGGCTTCTGTGCGGCGATTGCCGCTATCCTTCTGGTGGCGCGTCTCACCACATCAACCGAAGGCCTTGGCGAAGGCATCGAACTGACCGCCATCGCCGCTGCCGTGATCGGCGGGTTCAGCCTGACGGGCGGAACCGGGCGGCTGCTGGGGCCGGTCATCGGCACGTTCCTTCTGGGCATCGTCCTGATCGGCCTGACGCAGATGGGCATCTCTCCCTTCGTCCAGCAGATCCTGACCGGTCTGATCCTGCTGGTGGCCGTCGGCAATGACCGGCTGCAGACCCTGCGGGCCGACCGCCAGCGCACCCGCTCCCTGGGCGAGGTGGCGGCATGACCGCTCCCCTCCTTCAAGCGACCGGCCTTTGCAAAAGCTACGGCACGCTGACGGCCCTCAAACCCTCCAACCTTCGCCTGAACCGGGGCGAGGTCCGCGCCCTGATCGGGTCGAACGGCGCCGGGAAATCCACCCTGATCAAGTGCCTGACCGGGGCAGTCATCCCAAGCGGCGGGTCCGTCCTTCTGGAGGGGCGACCGCTCCCGTTGGGCCAACCCGGCGAGATCATCCGCAGTGGTGTTTCCTGCATCTACCAGCACTCCAACCTCGCACCGATGATGTCGGTGATGGACAATATCACCATGGGGCGCCAACCGACCCGTTTCGGCTTGGTCGACCGCAAGCGGCAACGACAGGAAGTCACCGATCTCCTCGCCCGCTACGGCATCGACCTCGACCCGGACGCCCTGGTCGGCACCCTGCCCACCGTCAAGCAGAAGGAAGTCGAGATCGCCAAGGCGCTGGCGCAGGACGCGAAGGTTCTTCTGATGGACGAACCGACCGGCTGGCTGGCCGTTTCCGACGTGCGGCGGCTCCATGACACCGTCCGCCTTCTGGCCGCACAGGGCGTGGGCATCATCTACATCAGCCACATGCTGGACGAGATCTTCGCCGTCTGTGACAGCCTGACCATCCTGCGCGACGGCGAGGTCGTCACCGAAAGCTCTGTAACGCTGATCAGCCGGACCGAGGTTGTCGCCGCCATGGTCGGCGAACGTCTGGCGCAGGAAAGCCTTGCCGCCGCCGAGGCCGACCGCAAGACCACCGGATTGGGCGAGGTGCGCCTGTCCGTACGCGGCCTGGGGCGCAAGGGCGTTTTCCGCGACATCAGCTTTGACCTCCACGCGGGTGAGATCCTGTGTATCACCGGTCTGATCGGCTCCAAGCGGACCGAGATGATCCACGCCCTCTTCGGATCCGCCCCGCATGACACCGGGGAAATCCATCTGGACGGCAATCGTCTGCAACCCAAGTCGCCGACCCGGTCGATGTCCTCTGGCATCGGCTTGGTGCCGGAGGACCGGCAGCACGAAGGGCTGATGCTGGGCATGCCGATCCGCGACAATCTGGTGATGACCACGCTGGGCCGATTCCATCGCTTTGGCCTTTTGCAACCCCGCGGTATCGATCGGTCCGTTTCACGCCTGATCGCAGCGCTGAACGTCCAGCCCCCACGACCTGCGCAGCTTGTCGGTCGCCTGTCCGGCGGGAACCAGCAGAAGGTGCTGATCGGCAAATGGCTGGCGCTGAATACGTCGGTCCTGATCCTGGACGAGCCGACCGTCGGCGTCGACGTCGGTGCCAAGGCTGAAATCTACGCCCACTTGCGCGAGGCGCGGGATGGCGGGACGGCCGTGCTGGTGGTGTCCTCAGACCTGGAAGAGGTGACGACCCTGGCCGACCGCATCGGCGTGATGAACCGCGGTCGCCTAGTGTCGGTCCGACCGGCCACCGGCGTCACCCGCCCCGAACTGGTGGCCGAGATCGGAGCGGACGCATGACAACCCTCATCGCCCGTGCCGCCCCGAATGCCCTGCCCCTGTCGATGGCCGCCTTCGTCGTGATCCTGGCCGTGCTGGAACCGGCATTCCTAAGCGGATCGAACCTGATCGGCATCCTGCGCGCCGTGTCGCTGGTCGGGATCATGGCGCTGGGAATGACCTTCGTCATCATGACCGGCGGGATTGACCTGTCGGTTGGACCGGTCAGCGCGATTGCCGGGTTGGTCGCCTATTTCACGCTTCTTGCCGGTCACGGACTTATCATGGCCCTTCTGGCTGGTGCGGGCCTGGGCCTCCTGATCGGAGTCGTGAACGGGCTTCTGGTGGCCAGCCTGGGCCTGCCCGCCATCATCGTGACCCTCGGGACCTTGTCCATCGTCCGGGGGACCGCCCTTCTGCTGGGCGGCCCCGACCTGCACGGGATTCGCGATCAGGCGGCCTACAGCTTCGTAGGGTCCGGCGCGATCTACGGCGTCCCGGTGCCAGTCCTGATCTTCCTGGTGCTGGCCGGACTGGCCTGGTTCCTCCAGTCTCGCACACCTTTCGGGACCCTCGTCGCAGCGGTCGGAGACAACGAACGCGCCGCCTGGCTGTCCGGGCTGAACGTGACCGCCATCAAGGCCGCGACCTACGGGCTGTGCGGGCTGCTTGCGGCCGTCGCGGGCATGATCCAGTCGTCGCAGGTTCACACCGCCTCGGCCACTTACGGCAAGTTCGGCACCGAGCTTGACGTGATCGCCGCCGTCGTTCTGGGTGGCACCCAACTGTCGGGCGGCGCGGGATCGGTGGCGCGGACGGTTCTGGGCGTGCTTTTCCTGGGAATTCTCAACAACGGCATGAACATCCTGAACCTGTCGATCGACATCCAGCTGATAGCGAAGGGGGCGATCATAGCCCTCGCCCTGTCACTGGCCGCACGTCGCGCAGGTTGATGGGGCCTTGCCCCGGCCGGAAAGGGCCAGACCATGAAAGCTTTGCTGATCGTTGGGTTGGAATCCTGCCGCATGTCCACGGTCCCCGATCCAACGCCGGGTCCGGGAGAGGTGCTGGTCGACATCCGCCATGTCGGCCTTTGCGGATCGGACCTTGCCACCTTCACCGGGCTGAACCCGCTGGTGTCGCTGCCGCGCATTCCTGGGCATGAGCTTGGCGTCGTGATCCGGGAGGCCGGGCCCGACGTCCCACCAGAGTACCAACCCGGACGCCGCGCGGTTGTCATTCCCTATACCGCCTGCGGAACCTGTTCGTCGTGCCGGGCCGGCCGGGTCAATGCCTGCCGGTACAACCGCACCCTTGGTGTGCAGCAGGACGGCGGACTGTCAGAACGCTTTGTTCTCCCCTTTGGCAAACTCATCCTGAACGACACCCTTGCACCCCGCCACCTGTCGCTGGTCGAGCCCCTCTCCGTCGGTTTCCATGCCGTCGACCGGGGGCGCGTCACTGACAAAGACACGGTGGTCGTCCTTGGCTGCGGAATGATCGGCATCGGCGCGGTGATCGGCGCGGTCGCATGCGGGGCAAGGGTCATCGCCGTGGACTTCGGCTTAAAGACCAAGATCGCACTGAAGTATGGGGCCGTGGCTGGCATTGACCCCGGAACGGAAGACGTCGCCGCCCGTGTGGCCGAGCTGACCCAGGGCGACGGCGCCGACGTCGTGATCGAAGCGGTCGGCCTGCCCGCTACCTTTACTCAGGCCATCGACCTCGCCTGCTTCAGCGGACGCGTCGTCTACATCGGCTACTCGAAGGCGCCCGTCACCTACGAGACCCGCTTCTTCAATCTCAAGGAGCTGGACATCCTGGGCTCCCGCAACGCCCGGCGTTCCGATTTCGACGCGGTCGTCGCCTGGATGGAGACCCGGACCACCCCGCCCGATGACCTGATCACCAAGGTCTTCCCCTTTGCCGACGCGGCCGAGGCGCTGCCGACCTGGGTGCGAGAACGGTCAACCACGCTCAAGTTCCTGATCGAACTCTAGCCGCGATGCTTAGGGACCGTTCCCGCAATCGCCGACAGCTGCGGGGCGGTGACCCCGGACCAGTCAAGAAAGGCCCCGATCCGGCGCTGGATCTTTTCCGCATGGTTCTGGACGATGTCAGACAACCGGTGCTCCAGAAACGGGTTGGAAAACCGGTCAAGCGTCGTCTGCACATAGGCAGGCGCCTCATCAATGCCGCGTACTGCAAAGCCCGGCAGGACCTCTTCGGAATAGAGGCTTTCAAGCCTGGACCGGATCGCCGGATCGCCCATCAGATCGCGCACGAACACCTCGGACCCGCCGCGGTCCTGCCAGTCCTGCACCAGCCAGGTGTGCCCCAGGTTCAGGATGAACAGCTTCAGCTTCTCCGTCCGCTCCAGATCGGCCACCACCTTCACTGCCGGGTGGCGGGTGGGCACAATAAGACCAGGGCAGTCCTCGATTGCCCACAGCGCATAGGGTTCGGCCACCGCCCCCGCAGGCTCAATCGGAGCCGAGACGATGCGGTCCACCAGCGAACTGACAAACACCACCTCCTGCGCGATCCACGCGGCCAGCGCCGGGTCCAGCGCCCCGGCAAGCTGCAGGACCCGGTCCCGCAGCCGGTCGCCATTGCGGGCGATCAGTTCGGTGGGCATGACCTGCAAGCCCGCACCGCCCGCCTTGAATCGCGCCTGCAACAGCTGGGTCAGCTTCGCGGGATAGGACATCGCCTGGTCAAACACTGCCAAGACATCGGCCGGTTGCGGCACCCAGCCCGAGTCCGAGGTGTTGGACAGGATGATCTGCGCCTCCTCAACCGCGATGCGGCAGATCTCCGGCCAGTCGCTTTCCGTGCTCAAAGCACGCCGGATCGAGGTAACGCGGGTTTCAAAGTCGACCGGCTTGCCATTGTCGAACCCCTGCACCCGGACCGGAAACCCCTCCCTTGCCGCCAGCGCAGCCAACCGACCCCGCCGATCCGCATTGCCCGAGGATTGAACCACGGTCACCGGCCCGATGGCGTCTGGCCCTTCGGACAGGAACAGATCGGCATGGGCTTGCAGAAACCGGCTGGTGCCGAATTGCAGAACGGGGGTGATTGACATGGCGCTCTCCGCTTCATTACTGTTTTTAATCATTACAAACATCACGTCAAGCCAGAGGAGCGACGTCCGGTGATTGATCCGCATTGGCACTTCTGGAAACTGGGGCGACGTGTCTATGACTGGCCTTTGGCGGCTCGGCGCAAACCTTTCACGGACTGGTGACCCCATGACCCGGATTCTCTGCATCGGCGAAGCCATGGCCGAAATCCGCCGCGACGGGCCTGGATATGCCGTCGGCTTTGCCGGAGATACATTCAACACCGCCGTCTACTGCCGCCGATGCCTGAAGGGCGGTTCGGTCGGCTATCTGACCCGGGTCGGCACGGATCCCCTGTCCGATGGCTTCCTGGCCCTGGCCCGGCGCGAAGCGCTCGACGTCACGCCGATCCGACAAGAGACGGCGCACAACATCGGCATCTACACCGTCCAGACTGACGATCACGGCGAAAGGTCCTTCGCCTATTGGCGCGCGTCCTCTGCGGCGCGGCAGCTGTTTCGTCAGCCCGAAGACCTTGCCGTTTTGGAGGACGCCGACCTTCTTTACCTGTCCGGCATCACGCTGGCGATCCTGTCGCCCGAGGCCAGGACGGCACTCCTGGATCGGTTGGCAAAGCTCAGGCTGGCTGGCAAGCGCGTGGCATTCGACTCGAACTATCGCCCGAAACTCTGGCCAGATGCCGAGACCGCGCGCCAGGTGATCGCGCAGGCCTGGACCCTTGCCGATATCGCCCTGCCCTCCGTCGACGACGAAATGGCGCTGTTCGGTGACCCCGATGACGCGGCGGTCCTTGAAAGGCTGCGCGGACAAGGGTTAACGCACGGCGCCCTGAAGCGCGGTGCAATGGGGCCGGTCGCGCTGGATCCCGCTGTCCCGGCCTCCGACTTCCCGCCAGCCACGCATGTTGTGGACACCACAGCCGCCGGTGACAGTTTCAACGGCGGCTTCCTAGCGGCCTGGGCCAATGGGGCGGACACTGCTGCCTGCATGTCCGCAGGCCATGCGCTGGCCAGGATCGTGGTTTCCCGCCCCGGCGCTATTGTCGAAACAGCAGACGTCTAGGCCAGCCAGGTCAGCCTTGAACTGGGGCGCCTGCGGCCAGCATCGCAAAGCTTTCCCGATTTGTTGTTTTGCGGCATCCTTCCCGCAAAACAACAGCGAGGGACACCATGGAATTTCTCAACGTGCTTGCCGCGGGCCTCGCGGCTTTCGCCTTCGGTGCCGTCTGGTACATGACGATGTCAAAGCCCTGGATGGCTGCAGCCGAGATCAAGCTGGGGCCGGACGGCAGACCGGCAAACTCCTCGGACAAGATGCCCTTCGTGATCGGCCTGGTGGGTATGGTGCTGGCCGCAGGGATGATGCGCCACATCTTCGGAATGACGACCATCGACACGGTCGGAGAAGGCCTGACCGCCGGCCTTGGAATTGGGGCCTTCTCGGTGCTGCCGTGGGTGGCGATGAACTACGCCTTCGGTCAGCGAAAGTTCATGCTGACCGTGATCGACGGGGTCAACATCATCGTCGGCAGCGGGCTGATGGGATTGGTCCTGATGCTGTTCTGACCGGTCGCGTGACCGCTCTGCCCGGCTGAGAAAATGGAATGGAGGGGCCCGCACCCCTACGGGACCCTCCATCCAACCCATGCGCACACCCCTAAGCACCGCATGATCTGTAAAGGGTCCCGGGCGTACTGCCCTGACTTGACCTTATTGCCTCGAATCCCCCCACGCGGGCAAGGCGCGAGTGCCAAGGGCTTTAGTCAAATCCATCACACCGGATGCAAACGGCCCGCGCCTTTCGGCACGGGCCATTGCGACATCTCGAGGATCGAGTGTCACTTGTAGGCGGATTCCTTGCCGAAGTGCTTGACCAGCAGATAATAGAAGACCGCGCGGAACTTGTTGCGCTCGGACTTGCCGTAGGTGTCGACAGCGGCATTGATGCCTTCCATCAGGCTCGGACCGTCCTTCAGCCCCAGCTTCTTGACCAGGAAGTTGGCCTTGATCCGCTCAAGCTCGTCCTTGTCGGAAGCCGCGACGGTCTGGGCGTCGTTGTCATAGATCGAAGGGCCGCAACCGATGGTGACCTTGGTCAGCAGCGCCATGTCCGGCGTCATCTTGCACTTGTTCTTCAGGTCATCGGCGTATTTCGCGATGAGTTCGTCTCTCTTACCCATGAGTTATCCCTCGTTCTTGTACCTGTCCCGTTCCGCCGCTTGCGGGCGGAGACGGGTGCAGCTTACGGGAACCGGGTTAAACGGCAACGGGAAAGATCGTCGCGGTTTCCCCGCAGGCCAATGCCCGCGGGGACTACCGGGATCAGTAGCGGTAGTGGTCCGCCTTGAACGGCCCGTCGACCTTGACGCCGATATAGTCGGCCTGGTCCTTCCGCAGCTCGGTCAGTTTCACGCCGATCTTCTTCAAGTGGAGGCGCGCAACCTTTTCGTCCAGGGCCTTCGGCAGGATGTAGACGCCAGGCTTGTAGTCGTCGCCCTTGGTCCAAAGCTCGATCTGCGCCAGCACCTGGTTGGTGAAGGAGGCGGACATCACGAACGACGGGTGGCCGGTGGCATTGCCAAGGTTCAACAGGCGGCCTTCGGACAACAGGATGATCCGGCTGCCCGAGGGCATCTCGATCATGTCGACCTGTTCCTTGATGTTGGTCCACTTGTGGTTCCGCAGCGCTGCGACCTGGATCTCGTTGTCGAAGTGGCCGATGTTGCCGACGATCGCCATGTCCTTCATCTCGCGCAGATGCTCGATCCGGATGACGTCGCGGTTGCCGGTCGTGGTGATGAAGATATCGGCGCTGGCGACTTCGTCTTCCAGAAGCGTCACTTCATAGCCGTCCATCGCCGCCTGCAGGGCGCAGATCGGGTCGACTTCCGTCACCTTTACCCGGGCCCCCGCACCGCGAAGCGAGGCAGCCGAGCCCTTGCCCACATCGCCATAGCCGCAAACGACTGCGACCTTGCCAGCCATCATCGTGTCGGTCGCGCGGCGGATACCGTCGACCAGCGATTCCTTGCAGCCGTACTTGTTGTCGAACTTCGACTTGGTGACGCTGTCGTTGACGTTGATCGCCGGGAAGGGAAGCTGGCCATTCTTGTGCAGGTCATACAGGCGGTGAACGCCCGTGGTAGTCTCTTCCGACACGCCCTTGATCGCCGCCTTGGTCTTGGTGAAGAAACCGGGGGTCTCTTTCATCCGCTTGGCGATCTGCTTCTTGATCACCTCTTCTTCCTCGGACTGCGGGACGGGGATGATCTCCTCCCCCGCCTCAGCGCGCGCGCCAAGCAGGACGTAAAGCGTCGCATCACCGCCGTCGTCGAGGATCATGTTCGCGCCTTCCGGGAACATGAAGGACTTGTCGAGGTAATCCCAATGCTCGGTCAGGGTCTGGCCCTTCACCGCAAAGACCGGGATGCCAGCGGCAGCGATGGCAGCGGCGGCGTGGTCCTGGGTCGAGAAGATATTGCACGAGGCCCAGCGGACGTCTGCTCCAAGGGCCACCAGCGTTTCGATCAACGCGGCGGTCTGGATCGTCATGTGCAGGCTGCCGACGATGCGCGCGCCTTTCAGCGGCTGGCTCGGCCCGAATTCTTCACGGCAGGCCATCAGGCCCGGCATCTCGGTCTCGGCGATGGTGAGTTCCTTGCGGCCGAACTCGGCCAAAGCGATGTCCTTGACGATGTAATCCATGGCGTCCTGTGCGTCCTGTCTCTTGGGTCTGGCGGCGCCATAGCAAATGCGGGCGACCAAGACAACGTGGGGCACTTGTCAAGCAGCGGGCTTTGTGTCGAGACTTCCGGACAAACCTGAGGAAATGATGCCGGATCCCCAACGCAATGACTGTGCCGTCGCGTTCTGCTGCGATCGCAACTACTACCATCTGGCGCTTTTCATGGTCTGGAAGATCGCCCACTACAATCCGCATCGCAGGTTCGACTTCGTGATCTCCAGCCGGGATGCGCTGGAAGTGCCCGACTGGGCAAAGTCTTTGGGCCTGACCGTCCATCAGACCGGCGACCTGCCGGAGTATGCCGAAGTGGCGCGTTTCATCGGGTCCATGGCACCGCTTTACCGGCTGACGCTGGTGCGTGAACTGGGGGAACGCTACCGCCGCATCCTCTACCTGGACTGCGACATGTTCGTCGAAGGCGGTGACATCAACCGACTCCTTGACATCGACATCGGCCAGCACGCGATCGGGGCCGTGCTGGACGCCCCGTTCTTCTACACCGCGAACTATCACGCCAAGGAGTTCATCCTGGCCAACTTTCCAGCGCATCCCTACATCAATACCGGCCTGCAGCTGATCGACACGCGCGCCTATGCCGAGCAAGAGGTCGAACGCCGCTCTTTCGAGGTCTGCAGGACGCATCCGAAGGCCATTCTGCTGACCGACCAGTCCCTGACAAACCTTGCCCTGCGCGGGGATTTCGCCTTCCTGGCGCCGTGCTGGAACTGGCAGATGAACGCTCGATATCCAATGATGTCCTGGCGCTATCCTGTCTTCCTGCGCCACTTCATCGGACGGATCAAACCTGACAAGGAATCGAAGGGCATTCATGACGCCCGCTTCAACCACGCCTACCGGCACTTCTGCGAGGCCCTGCTGCCCGAGGCTCTGCCCCTGATTGCTCCGCCCGGCAATCCGATGCCGATGTCGCTGGGGGATCTGTCGAACGTGGTGCTTCGGCACATCCGGGGGACAAGCCTGATGCGTGACATGCTGAAACGGTTCCCCGACCCCTACAAGGCCGAAACCTGATGTCCAAGCGCGCGTGGCAAAGGATGCTCTCCGGGCGTCGTCTGGACCTGCTGGATCCCACCCCGATGGACATCGAGGTCGAGGACATTGCCCATGGTCTCGCCTTTGTCGCGCGCTGGAATGGCCAGACCCGGGGGGATTGGCCCTATTCCGTGGCCGAACATTCGCTGCTGGTCGAAGTGATCTTCGCCCGGTCAAATCCCGGCATCGCGGCAAAATGGCGCCTAGCGGCACTGCTGCACGACGCGCCTGAGTATGTGATCGGCGACATGATCAGCCCGGTGAAGGCGGCTGTGGGTCCGGGATACGGGGCCCTGGACGAACGTCTTGCGGCGGCGGTTCACTTGCGATTCGGATTGCCGACCGTGCTTCCGGTGCCGATCAAGAAGGCGATCAAGGCGGCGGACAAGGTTTCGGCCTGGCTGGAAGCGGTGCGGATTGCGGGGTTCCGCGAAGCCGAGGCCGACAAGCTTTTCGGTCGGCCACTGCCGGAGGTGATCCACCGGCTGGAAATCAAACTTCGTCCGCCCGCAGAGGTGCGGGCGGACTATACGGCTTCGGTTGCGCGGCTGTTGGCCGCTTGCGATTGACCGGGACAGGAAACCTGCATCAACGGGTGAAGTTCCGGATTCGGTCTGCGGCGTTCAAACCCTCGATCTCCATGAACTCGCGCGGGAACTCGCGCGGGCTGCGGCGCAGTTCGTGACGGGGCAGGTGATCTTCGTTCAGGCGTCCGAACCGGGACGCGATCAGCAGGGCATCCGCGAAGATATTCAACATGGCCTTTCTCCTTTTGGCTTGCGATGGTCACTTTTGCCATGAAGATCGGCGTGATACGACTCAATAGCATTGCAGACATGTTAGAAGGTCTAACAAATGGCAACTGACTGGCGCAGCATTCCATCTCTTACCGCGTTGCGGGCTTTCGCCGCTACGGCCGAGCTTCGCAGTTTTTCCCAGGCTGCGCGGGTCCTGAACGTGACACATGCCGCCGTCGCCCAGCAGGTCCGCGCGCTGGAAGACAACCTCGGCCGTGCGCTCGTGCAGCGTGAGGGTCGGGGGGTCGGGCTGACCGCCGACGGCGAGCAGTTGGCCGAGGCTTTGGCAGAAGGCTTTGCCGCCTTTCAGCGTGGTGTTGACGTGCTGCGCACGGGCGAAGCGGATCGACCGGTGCGCGTCACATTGACGGCCAGCTTTGCTGCGCAATGGCTGATGCCGCGGCTAAAGGACTTCTGGCGCCAGTATCCCGACATCGGCCTGTCCCTGCACCCCGACAACCGCGTTGTCGATCTCCATCGTGACCGGATGGACCTGGGCATCCGCTATGGCACCGGCAACTGGCCCGGGGTGGAAAGCGCTTACCTGACCTCGGCCCGCATGGTGATCGCGGGGGCGCCCAGCCTGATCGGTGATCGGGAAAAGCTCTCCGTCGAAGACATGTCCGGGATGGACTGGATTCTGTCCCCGACCTGGCCTGAACAGGACACCTACCTACGCCAGATTGGATTGGTTCCCCAGACGCTGAACCGGACCGACATCAACAGCGAGGAATTGGCCATCGCCGCTGCAAGGCAGGGGCTTGGCCTTGTTGTCGAAAGCGTCGCGCTGATCGAATCCGATGTGACGGAAGGCCGATTGCGCATCGTGCACGAAAGCCGCGAAAAGCTTCCGGCCTATTTCATCGTGACTTTGCCCGGGCCAAAGCGTGCAGCGGCCCGGGCATTCCAGAAGTGGCTAGCGTCCCAGACCTAGCCTCAGATCGCCAGATCTTCCGGCTTCTTGCCCTTGGCAAGCGCTTCCGAGAACCAGCGCGGCTTGCGCCCCCGGCCCGACCAGGTATCGGCCGAGTTTGCCGGATTTGCGTATTTCGCAACGGACGGAGACCGCTTGCGACCTGCAGTCGCACCAGTCAGTTCGGCCAAAGAGAACCCCAGTGCCTTGGCCTTTTCTTCCAGTTCCGCCAATGCGTCGCGCTTGCGGCGGTCTTCAAACCCGGAAATCGCCTTTGCTACCTGCGATTGCAGATCCTTCAGCTCTTTCAAGGATAGGCTATTCAAGTCTATTTTCAATGTCTGATCCCCCTCGGATAAAGACACGCCTTCAATAGGTCGAAATCGAGGGCAGTGCAAGAAAGGTAAATTATTTCGGACTGCGTTTCGCCAGAATACGCTGCAGCGTACGACGATGCATGGAAAGTCGGCGCGCGGTTTCCGAAACATTCCGGTCGCACATCTCGTAGACCCGCTGAATATGCTCCCAACGCACGCGGTCGGCGGACATCGGATTCTCCGACACTTCCGGCAGAGTACCGCGCCGCGCCAGAAGCGCGTTGGTCACGTCATTCGCATCGGCCGGTTTCGACAGATAGTCGATCGCCCCGATCTTAACCGCCGCCACCGCTGTCGCAATCGCCCCGTAGCCGGTCAGCACCACGACGCGGCAATTCGGGCGCTTTTCGCGCAGCGCCTCGATCACTTCCAGCCCGTTGCCGTCCTCCAACCGCAGGTCGACCACGGCATAGGCCGGCGGCCGTGCAATCGCCTTCGCCCGGCCTTCCGCGACACTCTGAGCCGTCTCGGGCAGGAAACCGCGCTTCTCCATCGCCTTGGCCAGACGCTTCACGAAGGGCTCATCATCATCGACCAAGAGAAGGGTCCGGTCCGGGCCAAGATCGGCGGCGAGGTCTTCGGTCATGCGACTATCCTGCAATGGCAACTGGCGTCACGATGCAGCTTTGCTTGCTCCGACGAAACAAGCAACGCTTTCCGCAATTTGCTCGGAAGTAATCTCGCGGCGGAAGAAATCCACAAAACCCTCGCCCGGCAGCATCAGATACGTGAAGGTCGAATGATCCAGAAGATAGTATTCGTCCCCCGTATCCCGCTTTTTGTAGAAGGTCTTGTAGGCCTGCGACGCCGCGCGGATCTGATCCGCGCTTCCGGTCAGAGCGACAAGCTTCGGGTCCATGTTGGCGGCATAATCGGCCAATGCCTCGGGCGTATCGCGTTCGGGGTCGATGGTGATGAAGACGGGCGTGACGTCGATGCCCATCCCGGCAAGCCGATCCACGGCTTCGACATTGCGCGACATGTCGAACGGGCAGACATCGGGACAGAAGGTGTAGCCAAAGTAGACCAGTGACGGTTTTGTCAGAACCTCTGCGTCCGTCACCGTGGCGCCAGAAGTATTGACCAGGGTGAACGGCCCGCCGATATCGCCTCCGGCCACCTGGCTTTGGCGGCAGTCGGCAAAGACATCATCCTTGCGGTTGTCCAGAACATACCAGGCAGAGGCCCCCAGAAACGCGGCAACCGCCGCCGCAGCGACACCAGCATACAGTTTGGTCATCGGCATCACTCCCTGCTCTGACGGGTCGCATTGATCTCAGATGGGGCCGCCCTTAACAATGGACAATCCTGGAAGAGAGACATCCGGTCACAGCATGGCGACCCTGACCACCGGCTATCAGGCACAGCACGACGGGCCAAACTGGGTGCGCCTCAGGACATTGATCGTCCTGCGCTGGATGGCGATTGCCGGTCAGATCGCGGCGATCCTTGTCGCAAGCCAGCTTTATGCCCTGGACCTGCCCCTGGGCCTTTCCGCCCTTGCAGTCGGCGCGTCGGTGATCGCAAACCTGCTTCTCGTCACCCTGTTTCCCGAAAACCGCCGCCTGTCAGAAGCCGAGGCCTTCCTGACCCTCCTCTTCGACCTCGCCCAGCTTGCCGTGCTGATCTTCCTGACCGGCGGCCTGACCAACCCCTTCGCGATCCTCGTGCTGGCACCGGTCACCATTTCGGCCAGCGTCCTGCGACTGCGGTCCACCATCGCACTGGGCGCCTTGGCGATCCTGATCGTCACGGCGGCGTTGTTCTGGCACTTGCCATTGCGCTTTGTTGATGGGCGCGAACTGTTGATCCCGGCGCTTTTTGTCTTCGGCTTCTGGCTGTCGATCGTCATCGGCATCCTGTTCCTCGGCCTCTACTCCCGCCGGGTCGCGACCGAGATGCGCTCGATGTCCGAAGCGCTGCTGGCGACGCAGATGGCCTTGGCACGCGAGCAGAAACTGACCGACCTCGCCGGGGTGGTTGCCGCAGCGGCGCACGAACTGGGGACGCCTCTGGCGACCATCAAGCTCGTCAGTGCCGAACTGATCGCCGAGCTTGAGGGCCAGACCGACCTGCAGGACGATGCCCGCCTGATCCGCGACCAGGCCGACCGCTGCCGCGACATCCTGCGCGACATGGGCCGCGCCGGGAAAGACGACCGCCATCTGCGCCAGGCCCCTTTGTCCGCTGTTCTGCGCGAGGCAGCCGAGCCGCATCTTGCCCGCGGCAAGCAGGTCGATTTCAGCTTCGGCCCGATGCTTGACGGAAGCCCCGAGCAGCCGTCGATCCTGCGTCGGCCCGAAATCATCCACGGTCTGCGCAATCTGGTCCAGAACGCCGTCGACTTTGCCCATGCGCGGGTCTGGGTCGAAGGCGAATGGTCCGCCAAGCGCATCGTTATCCGCATCATAGACGACGGCGACGGCTTCCCCCCCAGCGTGATCGGCCGGATCGGCGATCCCTTCGTGCGCGCCCGCCGGTCGGACCCGGAAGTGGAAAAGCGCCCGGGCTACGAAGGCATGGGCCTGGGTCTCTTCATCGCAAAGACCCTTCTTGAACGCTCGGGCGCCGCGCTGTCCTTTGCCAACGCGACCGATCCTTTCCTTGCACCCGCCGAGCGCCCCGAACGTTCGGGCGCGGTGATCGAAGCTGCATGGGACGTGGCCGATCTGGTGGCCCCGGCAACGACCGGCGGGCTCGGTGAAAATCAGCCCATTGCCGGGTAGGGGCCAGTTAACCGGCGATTAACTCTTACACGGCTAACTTTCATTCAAGTTGAATCCTTTTTCGGGGTTTTTGTGTGATGGGTGATCTGACAATGGCTGTGGGGATGGTGCTGGCGGCGTTTCTGGTCGCGATGGCCGCGCTGGCGCTCATGCAGGCCTGGATCTCCCGGCATCCGGCGCGAACTGCCAGCATCTTCGAACCGACGCCGAACCAGATCGCCTTCCTGTTCAGTGGCGACCGGCTGATCGACGCTTCGCCGTCCGCGCGCGTCATCCTGCCGGAGGGCGAGGACAAGGGCGCCTGGGGGCGTCTGATCGCCCGGTTCGGCGGTGACTTCCCCAACCTCTCCGACCAGTTGGCGACCTTGCCGCGCATCGGCCAGATCCAGATTTCGTCGGTGCCGGGGACCTCGCCACCGCTGGTGCTGAAGGCGGAACATGTCTCGGGCCTGACCCGGTTGACGATCCATGGCGGTCAGGCAAACCAGCCCGCCAGTCAGGTCGATGCCGCGACTTCGGCCGCTCTGCAGCAAGAGGTGCTGGGCCAGCGTGCAGTCCTCTCCCGTGCGCCCGTCCTGATGTGGAAAGAGGCTCCGGATGGGTCGGTGATCTGGGCAAACCACGCCTACCTGATCCGCGCCGTCGAACTTCTTCCCGAAGGCGAGGATCTCTCCTGGCCCTTGCCAAAGCTGTTTGACCAGACCGCTGCCCCCGCTGGACGGCTGCCGCGGCTGAAGCTTCAGATGCCCAGCGGACCGGAATGGTTCGATCTCGTCCGGATGCCGCAGGGCGATGATGCGCTGTGCTACGCGCTTGCCGCCGACAAGGCAGTCCAGGCCGAAACCGCGCTGCGCGAATTCATGCAGACTCTGACCAAGACCTTCGCCGACCTGCCCATCGGTCTGGCCATCTTCGACCGCTCGCGCTGCCTGCAGATGTTCAACCCCTCTCTGGCCGACCTTACCACCCTCCCGCCCGAGCTTCTGATCGGCCGGCCCACGCTGAACGCCTTCCTCGATGCAATGCGCGCCCGGGCAATGATCCCTGAACCCCGCGACTACCGCAGCTGGCGCAAACAATTGGCGCGGCTGGAGGAAGAGGCCGCGATGGGCATCTTTGAGGAAACCTGGAGCCTGCCGGGCGGCCAGACCTACCGCGTGATCGGTCGCCCGCACCCGAACGGGGCGCTGGCCTTCATGTTCGAGGATATCTCGAACGAGATGTCGCGCACCCGGCGCTATCGGGCCGACGTGGAATTGGGCCAATCGGTCATCGACGCGGTCGAGGATGCCGTCTCGGTCTTCTCGCAGGGCGGTCAGCTGGTGATGTCGAACCACGCCTATGCCCAGCTTTGGCAGCATGACCCGCAGGTCCTTTTGTCCGAGGCCAGCATCAGCACCCTCTGCGCCTGGTGGTGCGACCATGCTGCGCCGACACTTCTGTGGGACGATGCAGTGGACTTCGCCACCAGCACTGACGACCGCGCGCCCTGGGACGGTGACGTGCGTCTCCTGGATGGGCGCTTGGTGTCCTGCCGCTTCCGCCCCCTGACCGGCGGCGCCACGCTCATCACCTTCCGCGTCCAAAGCGCGCCTGTCCTGGCAGCGATCCGGGACATGACGCCGATGGGGATGCTCACGGCCTGAGGCTTGCAGCGGCATTGCGGACCGTTACAGTCGCCGCATGCCCGCTGCTGCAGTTCCCCTGATCCTCTCCCTACCCACCGCCGCCGAGACCGAGGCCCTGGGTCGCCGCTTGGCTGCTTTGGCGCGTCCCGGCGATGCGATCCTCCTGGAAGGCCCGATCGGTGCCGGGAAAAGCTGCCTCGCCCGCGCCTTCATCCGCGCGCGTCTGGGTGCCGATGAAGACGTCCCGTCCCCCACCTTCACTCTCGTCCAGGTCTACAACGATGACGGCACCGAGATCTGGCACGCCGATCTCTACCGCCTGACCCACCCGGACGAGGTCTGGGAACTGGGCCTGGATCAGGCGTTCGAAACCGCGATCTGCCTGGTGGAATGGCCTGACCGGCTGGGTAGCCACCTTCCGGTCGATGCACTGACCGTCCGGCTGGAGGCACAAGGCGAAGGGCGGATGGCCGTCGTGACCGGAGGTCGACCCGGGCTGGCCAAGGCCTTGACCGATGTCTGACCGCAGCGACCAGCTTACAGCCTTCCTGCGCCAGTCCGGCTGGGGACAGGCCGACCGAAGCCACCTTGCCGGCGACGCCTCGGACCGCCGCTACGAGCGCCTAAGGCTTGGCGCGGCGACGGCGGTGCTGATGGACAACCCACCCGGCGGCGCGGACGACCCGTTGGCCTTCTCGGCCATGGCGCGGCACCTGCGCGGGCTGGGCCTGTCCGCCCCGGCAATCCTGGCCGAGGATCTGCAACAGGGTTTCCTCCTCCTGGAAGATCTGGGCGACGATCTCTTCGCCCGGCTGGTCAGCACCGACCCCACCCGCGAAGCCGAGCTTTACATTGCCGCTGCTGATGCCCTCCTGCATCTGCAGGCCGCCACACCGCCCTCCGGCCTGCCAGACCTCTCCGCCGAAGATTGGGCCAACGCCGCCGGATTCGCGCTGGACTGGTACGCCTTTGCTGCCACGGGCACACGACCTGATCCGTCGGCGTTCCACAGCACCCTGACCCATGCGCTGAAGACCCATGCCGACAAACCCCGCGTCCTGATCCTGCGCGACTTTCATGCCGAGAACCTGATCTGGCTGCCCGGCCGTAAAGGTCTCGCGCGCGCCGGCCTCTTGGATTTCCAGCTCGGTCAACTTGGCCAGCCCGGCTATGATCTGGTCTCTCTCCTCCAGGACGCCCGCCGCGACGTAAGCGCGGAAACCGAAGCTCGCGTGAAAGCGCATTTCGTCGCCGCACGGCAGGCCGACCCCCAGGCCTTTGCCGCCCATTACGCCACGCTAGGTGCCCAGCGCGCGCTGCGCATCCTTGGCGTCTTCGTCCGGCTCGGCCTCGTTGCCGCCAAGCCCGGCTACCTTGCGCTGATCCCTCGCGTCTGGGGCCAGTTGCAGGCCAACCTCGCCCATCCTGCCCTCGCTGACCTGCGGGCTGTCTGCGACAAGGCCCTGCCCGCCCCGACCCCCGACCTTTTGCAGAAGATCCGCACGCAATGCCCGCCTACCCCTTCCCGCTGATGCTGTTCGCCGCCGGATTCGGCACCCGGATGAAGGCGCTGACGGCCGACCGGCCCAAGCCGCTCATCCCCGTCGCCGGGCGGGCGCTGATCGACCACGCACTGGACATCGCCCAAGCCGCCCATGTGGGCCGCATCGTCGTCAACACCCATTACCGCGCCGACCAGATGGCCGCGCATCTGGCCGGTCGCGGCGTCACGATCAGCCACGAGGCCGACCGGATTCTGGAAACCGGCGGCGGCCTCAAGGCCGCCTTGCCGCTTTTGGGCGACGGGCCGGTCGCGATCCTGAACAGCGACGGCATCTGGACTGGGCCGAACCCGCTCCAGACCCTCGCAACCGCCTGGGACGAAGCCAGGATGGAGGCGCTCCTCCTCCTCCTGCCGCTTGACCGGACGCGCGCGCATGGCCCGAAGGGCGATTTCCGCGTCGATGCCGAAGGCCGCCTGTCGCGCGGGAACGGGGGCGAGGATCACGTCTACATCGGCGCGCAGATCATAAAGCCGGACCTCCTCAGCGCCATTCCCGATGATGTCTTCTCGCTGAACCGGGTCTGGGACCAGATGATCGCCGCCGGAACGGCCTTCGGCGTCCTGCATCAAGGCGACTGGTGCGATGTCGGCCACCCGGAGGGGATTGCCGAGGCCGAGCGCCTGCTTCACGATGCCGGCCATGGCTAGGCCTGTCCCCCTTTTCGCGCTTTCCCCCGGCGTCGATTTTCCCGCCGAACTGGTGGCGGGTCTTCTGGACCGGATGAAGGACAAACCGCCCGAGGCGCTAGCCCGCGTCACCCTGATCGTGAACACCCAGCGCATGCGCAGGCGCGTGATGGAATGTCTGCAGACCCAAGGCGCCCGGCTCCTTCCCCGCATTCTTCTGGTGACCGAGGCGGCGCTTCTGGCCAACCTGCCCCTCCCGCAACCGGTGTCACCGCTTCGCCGCCGGTTGGTACTTGCAGTGCTGCTGGACCGGCTTCTGGCAACGGGCACCACGCATTTCCCCCGCGCGGCCCTCTATGAACTGGCCGACAGCCTGGCTGCCCTGATGGAAGAGATGCAGGGCGAAGGCATCACGCCCGACCGCATCGCCGAACTGGACGTGGCCAACCATTCCGCCCATTGGGCCCGGACCCAGGCTTTTCTCGGCATCGTGACCGAGGTCCTGTCCGGTTACGGACCGGATGCCGAAACGGTCCTGCGCCGCGCCGTCGCGGGCCTTGCCGAGAGCTGGGCCACCAAGCCTCCGCCCGGTCCGATGATCCTAGCCGGCTCCACCGGTTCACGGGGAACCACCGCGCTTCTGATGCAGGCCATAGCACAGCTGCCGCAGGGCGCCATCGTGCTACCCGGGTATGATTTCGACCTGCCGCCCGAAGCATGGGAGGGGATGGACGATGTCCTTGTCGCCGAGGATCACCCGCAGTTTCGCTTTCGTCGCCTTATGGATCTTCTGGGCTGCGGCCCGCACGACGTCCAGACTTGGACCTCGGCCACAGCCCCTGACCCGGATCGCAACAAACTGGTGTCGCTGTCGCTCCGCCCAGCGCCAACGACGCATCAGTGGCTTGCCGAAGGTCCGCAGCTTCCCGATCTCCTGACCGCCACCCAGGGCCTCAGCCTGGTTGAAGCCCCAAATCCCAGGTCCGAGGCGATCGCCATCGCCCTGATCCTGCGCAAGGCGGCCGAGGATGGCACCCGGGCCGCCCTGATCTCGCCAGACCGCAACCTGACCCGCCGGGTCACCGCAGCGCTGGACCGCTGGGGCATCCGTCCCGACGATTCCGCCGGGCGTCCACTGGCCTTGTCAGCGCCCGGCAGGCTGATGCGGCAGATCGCGGCGCTGTTCGGTCAAAAACTGACCGCCGATGCCCTGCTTGCGCTCCTCAAACACCCACTCGCCTTCACGGGAGCCGGACGCGGCCCACACCTCATCCTGACGCGCGAGTTGGAGCTTAACATCCGCCGCAACGGCCCCGCGTTCCCGACCGCCGCAAGCTTGCAGCATTGGGCGGAGCTTTCCGACATTCCTCAGGCCCAGGACTGGGCCGCCATCGTCGCGGACACGCTCTGTGGTCACGAAAGGCTGGGCCGTCAGTCGCTTTCCGACTTCGTGACCCTGCACCTGCGGCTCTCGCAACGGCTGGCCGGGGGCTTCGATGCGGACGGCAGCGGCGGGCTGTGGCAGAAGGCTGCCGGGGAAGAAGCGCTGAAGGCACTGACCGAGCTGCAGCTGGAAGCTTCGGCCGCGGGCGACATGACGCCAATGGACTACGCGGGCATCTTCCTGGGCGTGCTGCAGCGCCACGAGGTCCGCGAGACCGAAAGCGTCCATCCCGGCATCATGATCTGGGGCACGCTGGAAAGCCGGGTCCAGGGCGCCGACCTCGTGATCCTGGGCGGCCTGAACGACGGCACCTGGCCCGCGCAGCCGCCGCCCGACCCCTGGCTGAACCGCGCCATGCGGAAAGAGGCCGGGCTTCTGCTCCCGGAACGCCGGATCGGCCTGTCCGCGCATGATTACCAGCAGGCCGTCGCCGCGCCGCGTGTCGTGCTCAGCCGGTCCAGGCGTGGTGCTGACGCGGAAACCGTGCCCTCGCGCTGGCTGAACCGTCTGGTCAACCTGATGGGCGGCCTGCCAGGTCGACACGGACCCGAAGCCCTCGCCGCGATGCGCGCCCGTGGCGATACCTGGTTGCAACTGGCCCAGGCCTTCGACGCTACCCCCCTGGCCAAACCTGCCCTGCGCCCGTCGCCGCGCCCCCCGCTCGCCGCCCGCCCCCGCAAGCTCTCGGTCACCGAGATCAAGACCCTGATCCGCGACCCCTATGCGATCTACGCCCGGCATGTCCTCAAGCTCCGACCGCTTGACCCCCTGCGCCCCGAAGCCGACCCTCGGCTGCGCGGCATCGTGCTGCACGAGATCCTTGAGGTCTTCCTCCGCCGTGGGGCAGGCACTCGCGAAACCCTGCTCGCCATCGCCGACGCCGTCCTCGCCGAACGCGTCGCTTGGCCCCTGGCCCGAACAATCTGGCGCAGCCGCATCTCCAAGGCGGCGGATGCCTTCCTCGACTTTTCGGCCTCGACCGGCGGCACGCCGGTCCTGCTGGAAGAAAAGGGCGCCGTGCAGCTTCCGGGCCTCGATTTCACCCTGACCGGCAAGCCGGACCGCATCGACCGGCTGGAAGACGGGCGGCTCTACCTGATCGACTACAAGACCGGCGCTCCACCTACCAAGGCGCAGCAAGAGCACTTCGACAAGCAACTCTTTCTGATCGCAGCGATGGCGGAAGGAGCTGCATTCAAGGCTCTGGGTCCTCAGCAGGCGGCAAGGATCGCCTATGTCGGCGTAAAGACTGATCTCAAGATCGAGAGTGCCGACCTTGAACCCGGCCAAGTCGCCGAAATCTGGGCCGAGTTCGGCAAGCTGATGACCGCCTACGCCCGCCCGTCCCAAGGCTACACCGCCCGCCGCGCGCTGGAAAAGACCGCCGATGCCAGCGACTACGACCATCTCTCGCGCTTCGGCGAATGGGAGATGACCGACCCGCCCAGCCCCGAGAGCCTGGCATGACCCAGGCTTTCACCCGCCAGATCGCCGCCGCCCATCCGGCCAGCAACACCTGGCTTTCGGCCAATGCCGGCTCGGGCAAGACCCGCGTCCTGACCGACCGGGTCGCGCGGCTGCTTCTGTCGGGGGTCGAGCCGCAGCAGATCCTCTGCCTGACCTACACCAAAGCCGCCGCGACCGAGATGCAGAACCGGCTGTTCGACCGGCTTGGCAAATGGGCGATGATGCCTCAGGACGACCTCCGCAAGGCCCTTGCCGATCTGGGCGAAACCGACAATCCCCCCCTCCGGCTTGCCCGCGCCCGCCAGCTTTTCGCCCGCGCGATCGAGGCCCCCGGCGGCCTGCGCATCCAGACGATCCACAGCTTCTGCGCCAGCCTCCTGCGCCGCTTCCCGCTTGAGGCCGGAGTCTCCCCCGGCTTTGTCGAGATGGACGACCGCTCCGGCCGGCTGATGCGTGGCGAGATCGTTGAAGAACTGGCGGACGGCCCGAATGCCGCCGTCGTCCGTCGCCTGACCGAAGTGCAGAACGGAGAGGACTTCGCCAAACTGATCGAGGAAATCGCCCGCCATCGCGCCAGTTTCAACCCGCTGCTCGACCGGAACGCGGCCCTCGGGCTGTTCGGGTTGGCACCGGATACGACGGCTGGAGATATCCTTGCCGACGTGTTCTTCGGCGACGAAGCCCTGTGGATGGCCGAAGTCGTCTCGGTCCTGTCCACCGGCAGCGTCACAGATGCCAAGGCGGCTAAGGCACTCGGCGCGCTGGATCTTCGGACACCAACCTCTCGGACGCTGGAGGTGCTGGAAGACTGGCTCTTGAACAAGGCCGGCAGCAAGGACCCGTCGAAGCACTTTACTGCGAAGATCGACGCCTTCCCGACCAAGGACACCCGGCCAAAGCTGGGCGATCTTATTGATCCGCTGAACAGCCTCATGGTCCGGGTCGAAGCCGCCCGCGAAAAGCGCATCGCCCTCGCCGCCGCCGAAAAGACCCTCGCCCTGCACGACTTCGCCGCCGTCTTCCTGCCTGAATACGAGCGTCGCAAGGCCGCGCGCGGACTTCTCGACTTTGACGACCTCATTCTCCGCGCCAAGGATCTGTTGACCGACCCCTCGCTGGCCGCCTGGGTGCTGTACCGGCTCGACGGCGGGATTGAACATATCCTTGTCGACGAAGCGCAGGACACCAGCCCCGAGCAGTGGGACCTGATCGAGGCTCTGGCAGCCGAACTGATCGCCGGGGAAGGTGCCAACACGCGCGACAGGACGCTTTTTGTCGTCGGCGACAAGAAGCAGTCGATCTATTCTTTCCAGGGCGCCGATGTCGCGGCCTTCGACCGGATGCGCGACCATTTCGGGTCACGTCTGGCCGGGGGCAGTGGCCTGAACGACCGCGTTCTGGAACACTCCTTCCGCTCGTCCCCGGCGATCCTTGACGTCGTCGATGCCACCTTCACGCCCAACGAACAGGCGGCCCTTGGCGGCGGCTCGCATCACATCGCCATCAACCAGAACCTGCCGGGCCGCGTCGAAGTCTGGCCGGTGCTGGAAAAGGAAGACACCGAAAAACCCGGGCCCTGGTACGAGCCTGTCGATAGCGAGCATCCCGAAGACCCGCAGATCCGGCTCGCCCATGACATCGCCAGCTGGATCAAGGCCAGAGTGGACAACGGCGAACAGATTCCGCTGGCAGCCAAGGATGGCGAGCCGACCGAACGCCCGATCCGCTATGGCGATTTCCTGATCCTCGTCCAGCGCCGGTCGGGGGTCTTTCACCACATCATCCGCGCCTGCAAAGAGCTCAAGCTTCCCATCGCCGGGGCCGACCGGCTTAAGCTTGGCGGTGTTCTTGCCGTCAAGGACCTGTCGGCGCTCCTGGCCTTTCTCGATACGCCCGAAGACGACCTGTCGCTGGCCGCCGTCCTGCGCTCACCGCTTTGCGGCTGGACCGAGGCCGAGCTTTTCAGGCTGGCGCATCCCCGCAAGGGCTATCTGTGGGAAGCTCTCCGCGACCATCCCGGACATGACGCCACCCTCGATTTCCTCAACGACATGCGCAGCCAGGCCGATTTCCTCCGCCCCTACGATCTGATCGAACGCGTGCTCCACCGCCACGACGGCCGACGCAAACTGATCGGCCGTCTGGGACCCGAGGCGGAAGACGGCATTGATGAGCTGCTCAGCCAGGCGCTGTCCTACGAGACGGCAGAGGTCCCCAGCCTCACCGGCTTTCTGACCTGGATGGAAACCGACGATATCGAGGTCAAACGCCAGATGGACGGTGAGGGCAACCTGATCCGGGTGATGACCGTCCATGGTGCGAAAGGTCTTGAATCCAACATCGTCGTCCTGCCCGAATGCGCCGACTACAGCCCGCCGGAACGTGACCAGATCTTTGCCCTTCAGGGCAAGCAGGCAGTCTGGAAAGTTACCAAGGACGAAAGCCCGGCCGTCATTGCAGACGAGCGTGACCGGCGCGCCGCACGCGAGGCGGCAGAACGGCTGCGCCTCCTCTATGTCGCGATGACCCGGGCGCGCTGCTGGCTTGTGGCGGCAGGATCGGGAAAGGTCAGCAAGGACACGGCCTGGCACCAGCTGATCAGCGCCGGGGTTGCGTCGGCCGGTTCGACGGAACTCGACGGGGGCATCCTGCGCCACAGCTACGGCGACTGGCCGCATCCGGTCACCAGATCGACAGCCGAGGTCGCCCTGCCCACCCTTCCCGACTGGGCGACCCAGCCCGCTCCGCAGGACTCAAGACCGCCGACAGTTCTATCCCCGTCCGATCTTGGCGGAGCCAAGGCGCTTCCCGGTGAACCGACCCTGCCCGAGGCCGAGGCCCGCGCCCGTGGCACGGCCTTGCACCTCTTGCTCGAACGCCTGCCCGGCCTTGACCCAGCCGATTGGACCACCCACGCCGACGCCCTGATCCCCGAAACCTCGCATCGCGCCGCCGTTCTGGCCGAAGCTAGGCTTGTCCTGCACCACCCGGACCTTGCGGCCCTGTTTGCCGCCGACAGCCTGACCGAAGTCTCTGTCACCGCGCCTTGGCGGGACCGCATCCTCGCCGGGTCAATCGACCGGCTCGTCCTTTCCCCCGACCGCATCCTGATCATCGACTACAAGTCGAATGCGCTGGTTCCTGACCGGCCGGAAAGCATCCCCGAAGGCATCCTGCGTCAGCTTGGGGCCTATGCCCACATGCTGGCCCAGATCTACCCCGAGCGCCGGATCGAGACCGCCGTGCTCTGGACCAAGGCCCCCCGCCTCATGCCCGTCGATCCCGAGATCGTGAGGATGGCCCTCGCCCGCACCACGATCCCTTGACGTTGCCCGCCCGGCTTCTTACCTTCCTAACCCGACAAATCCCCTAGGAGAACGATCATGGGCGCTGCCACCGTCGCAGTCACCGACGCCACCTTCGACACCGAAGTCCGCAAGTCGCCGATTCCGGTTGTCGTGGATTTCTGGGCGCCCTGGTGCGGCCCGTGCCTGCAGATCGGCCCGGCACTTGAAGAGCTGGCTGAACAATATGCGGGCAAGGTCAAGATCGTGAAGGTCAACGTCGACGACAACCCCGACAGCCCGGCCGTTCTGGGTGTCCGCGGTATCCCGTCGATGTTCCTGTTCAAGGACGGTCAGGTCGTTTCGAACAAGGTCGGCGCCGCCCCCAAGGCCGCGCTGGAAAACTGGATCAAGTCGGCGATCTGATCTGCTGACCATTCGTACGGCGCCCGGTTCCTGCAAGGGACCGGGCGTTGCCATGCCCGACAGATTGCCATGCAGTCCTGTCCTGTTAGATTGCCTGGATGGCTGCGCTCTCCATCCTCCTCCTCGGCGGCACCGGCACCATCGGTCGGGCAACCGCGCAGGCCTTGCGGGCCGATGGGCACCAGGTCACCGCCCTTGTTCGGCCCAGCGCTGACGCCTCGCATCTGTCAGGCTGCACCCTCATCCGGGGCGAGGTGACGCCCGACACCCTTGCCGCAGCCATGCCCGGTGTCCAGGCCGTCATCTCCTGCCTTGCCAGTCGGACGGGCGCGCCAAAGGATGCCTGGACAGTCGATCACGCGGCCAATTCCACCGCGCTGAAGGCCGCCGTCACCGCAGGGGTCCGGCACTTCACCCTCCTCTCCGCGATCTGCGTGCAAAAGCCGCTCCTCGACTTCCAGCGCGCCAAGCTGGCTTTCGAGGCCGAGCTGCAGGCCGCCCCCCTGGACTGGACCATCGTCCGCCCCACCGCCTATTTCAAATCGCTCTCCGGCCAGGTCGCCCGCGTGCAAGAGAACCGGTCCTTCCTGGTGTTCGGCGATGGCAGGCTGACCGCCTGCAAGCCGATCTCCGACGCCGACCTGGGCCGCTTCCTCGCCCTGACCCTTGCCGACCCGGACAAGCGCAACCGCATCCTGCCCATCGGCGGCCCCGGCCCGGCCATCACCCCCCTCGACCAGGCCGCGATGCTGGAGCGTCTCTTCAACCGCCCGGTCCCGATCCGCCATGTCCCCGTCGCCCTGATGTCCGGGATCATCGCGGTTCTGTCAGCCCTTGGCACCGTCTCGCCCCGCTTTGCCGCCCGGGCCGGGCTGGCCCGCATCGGCCGCTACTACGCGACCCAGTCGATGCTGGTCTGGAACCCGGCCACCCAAAGCTACGACGCCGACGCCACGCCCGAATTCGGCACCGACCGCCTTGAAGACCACTACGCCGCCATGCTGCGGGGCGAGGTCGGCGATGACCGCGGAGCGCACGCGATCTTCTGACCGCGCACAACCTGCGTGCTTTCAATCGCAAGTATTTTCCTGTATGGCCCCCGCCATCTGAGACGTGAGGCCCGCCCCCGGGGCCCGTGCGAAGGATTTGGGGGATCGGCGGCAATGGGGCCGCCAGACATCGGGGGCACCGGCAGGGGCCGGACCTCCAGAGGAAACGATACATGTTCAATGTGACCAAGAAATCGATCCAGTGGGGCAATGAAACGCTCACACTGGAAACCGGAAAAGTTGCGCGCCAGGCCGATGGGTCGGTGATCGCGACGCTGGGCGAGACGCAGGTGATGGCCAACGTGACCTTCGCGCGGAATGCGAAGCCGGGCCAGGACTTTTTCCCCCTGACGGTTCACTACCAGGAAAAATACTACGCAGCCGGCAAGATCCCCGGCGGCTTCTTCAAGCGTGAGGCGCGCCCGTCGGAAAAAGAGACGCTGACCTCGCGTCTGATCGACCGTCCGATCCGCCCGCTGTTCGTCGATGGCTTCCGCAATGAAGTGCTGGTCATGGCGACCGTGCTGTCCTGCGACCTTGTCAACGACCCGGACGTCGTGGCGATGATCGCCACCTCGGCGGCGCTGACCGTGTCGGGTGTCCCGTTCATGGGCCCGATCGGTGCGGCGCGCGTCGGCTTTGTCGACGGCCAGTACGTGCTGAACCCGGCGATGGATGACATGACGCAGCTGCGTCTGAAGCCCGAGCAGCGGCTTGACCTGGTCATCGCCGGTACCAAAGACGCCGTCATGATGGTCGAATCCGAGGCTTACGAGCTGACGGAAGAGGAAATGCTGGGCGCCGTGGTCTTCGGCCACGAGCAGATGCAGCCGGTCATCGACCTGATCATCGACTTCGCCGAAACCTCGGCGAAAGAGCCGTTCGACTTCTCCCCGCCCGATTATTCGGCTCTGTACGCCAAGGTGAAGAAGGCTGGCGAGTCCCTGATGCGCGCCGCATTTGCGCTTCGCGACAAGCAGGAACGCACCACGGCCATCGAAGCTGCCGTCGCTGCAATCACCGCGAAGATGAGCGAAGAAGACGCGGCCGACTCGAACCTGTACCCAGCCATCAAGCAGCTGGAATCGGCGGTTCTGCGCGGTGACGTCGTGAAGAAGGGCACCCGGATCGACGGCCGTGACACCAAGACCGTCCGCCCGATCACCTGCGAAACCGGCATCCTGCCGCGGGCCCACGGCTCGGCGCTGTTCACCCGGGGTGAAACCCAGGGCCTCGTCGTCACCACCCTCGGGACGGGCGAAGATGAGCAGATCATCGACGCGCTGAACGGCAACTACCGGTCCAACTTCCTCCTGCACTACAACTTCCCGCCCTACTCGGTCGGCGAAGTTGGCCGCGTGGGTTCGCCAGGCCGTCGCGAGATCGGCCACGGCAAGCTTGCCTGGCGCGCACTGCAGGCGGTTCTGCCCGCCCCGACCGACTTCCCGTACACGGTGCGCGTGGTCTCTGAGATCACCGAATCGAACGGCTCCTCCTCGATGGCGTCAGTCTGCGGCGGCTCTCTGTCGATGATGGACGCAGGTGTTCCGCTGAAGTCTCCGGTTGCCGGTGTGGCGATGGGTCTGATCCTGGAAGAAGACGGCGAATGGGCCGTGCTGACCGACATCCTTGGCGACGAGGATCACCTCGGCGACATGGACTTCAAGGTTGCCGGGACCGCTGCGGGCATCACCTCGCTGCAGATGGACATCAAGATCGCCGGCATCACGCCCGAGATCATGAAGCAGGCCCTGGCGCAGGCCAAGGACGGACGTCTGCACATCCTGGGCGAAATGGCCAAGGCGCTGACCTCCGCACAGGCGTTCAGCGAGTACGCCCCGAAGATCGAGACGATGCAGATCCCGACCGACAAGATCCGGGAAGTGATCGGCTCGGGCGGCAAGGTCATCCGCGAAATCGTCGAGGTTTCGGGTGCCAAGGTCGACATCAACGACGACGGCATCATCAAGATCGCCTCGAACGACCAGAAGGCCATAAAGAAGGCCTACGAAATGATCTGGTCGATCGTCGCCGAGCCGGAAGAGGGCCAAGTCTACACCGGCAAAGTGGTGAAGCTCGTCGACTTCGGCGCCTTCGTGAACTTCTTCGGCAAGCGCGACGGTCTGGTGCACGTGTCCCAGATCGCCAACAAGCGCCTGAACCACCCGAACGAGCTTCTGAAGGAAGGCCAGGAGGTCAAGGTCAAGCTTCTGGGCTTCGACGACCGTGGCAAGGTGCGCCTTGGCATGAAGATGGTCGACCAGGAAACCGGCGCGGAAATCGCCGAGAAAAAGGAAGAAGCCGCCGAGGGCTGATCCGCTTCGATGGCAGGAAAGTGAAGGCTCCGCGGGAAACCGCGGGGCCTTTTTCTTGTTGTCTCACGACGACTTGTGATGCGCGTGACCCGTGACTCGGCAAGGATGGCAACCAAAGGACAAGCGCATGAAACTGACCCGTCGCTCCTTCGTGACCACCAGCCTTGCTGCCATCGTGACCGGACGGTCCGTCGCCCATGCCGAGCAGACCGCCGAAGACTGGATTATCCCGGACGAGTTTCTTCCCCGCACCGTCCGCTTTGCGGATGAACAGACACCCGGCGCGATCATCGTCGACCCGGACTACTTCGCGCTTTATCTGGCGCTGACCTCGCGGCGAGGAATCCAGTATTCAGTCGGTGTCGGTAGGGACTCGCTCTATGAATCCGAGATGTTTACCCTTGGCGCCAAGAAGGAATGGCCATCCTGGACGCCGACCGACGACATGATCTCTCGCGATCCGGACCACTACGCAAAATGGGCCGATGGTATGCCGGGCGGGCCGGACAATCCCCTAGGTGCGCGGGCGCTATATCTGTACGACGACGCAGGCAACGACACGTTCCTCCGCATCCACGGCACGCCCGAGCCCTGGACTATCGGAACAGCCGTCTCGAACGGCTGCGTGCGGTTGGCGAACCAGCATATCGCGCTGCTCTACGATGAGGTCGCGCTGGGCGCGCCAGTCTACCTCCTGCCGAAACTCGAAGCCGCCTGACGGCAATCAGCCCGGCGCCACTCTGCTACGCCCCGACGTCCAGCCCGCCCAACTCGGCCAGCAGCGAGACGATCCGGTCCAGCCCCTTCCCGCTGCGCAGATCGCTCAGAACAAAGGGCCGCCCCGCCCGCGCCTTCGCGGCGTCGGCCTCCAGCATCTCCAGATCGACCCCGACATAGGGCGCAAGGTCGGTCTTGTTCACCACCAGAATGTCAGACCGCATCAGCCCCGGCCCCTTCTTGCGCGGAATGTCCTGCCCTGCCGCCGTGTCGATCACATAGATCGTCAGGTCGGCAAGTTCCGGAGAGAACGTCGCCGCCAGATTGTCCCCGCCTGACTCAATAAGGATCAGGTCCAGCGCCGGATGCACCGCGCGCAGGTCGGCCACGGCGGCAAGGTTGATGCTGGCATCCTCGCGGATCGCCGTATGTGGACAGCCCCCGGTTTCGACGCCGCGAATGCGGTCCAGCGGCAGCACCTGGGCACGCATCAGGAACTCGGCATCCTCGCGGGTGTAGATGTCGTTGGTGATCACCGCCATCGACAGCTGCGGGCCCAGCACCCGCGCCAGAGACGCCGTCAGCGTGGTCTTGCCCGCGCCAACCGGGCCGCCGATGCCGACGCGGAGGGGTCCGTTCGGGGATGTCATGACCGGAAGATCCTCGTTTCCATATGTTCCTGCGCCATCGCCGCGATGTCCGCGCCGGGGGTGAAGGTGAACAGCGCCTCCTCCCCCGCACCCGATGCCCGCCGCGCCGCATCCGCGATCACCGGCACCAGCGCGGCCAGCACCCGTTGCGCCTCGCCCTGCCCCATCGGCATGAACCGAACAGCGACCGACAACAGCTGCGCGGCCAGCGCCTGCAGATAAAGACCCAGCACTTCGACCTCCGGCACGTCCAGCGCCGAGGTTTCCCGCGCCAGCGCCAGCACATAGGGCAAGTCCGGAGCCCCCAGATCCGTCACCGCCCTGAACCCCCGGCCCAACTCCGCCGCCTCCAGCCGACGCCCGACCGAGGGCACATAGGCCTCGTACAACTCTGCCAGCGCCACCTGATCGGCCCCCGGCTGTCGTCCCATCGACAAGAAAACCGCATCGGCAAAGCCTGAACCCCGGCAGATCACCGCCGCGACCCAGTCCTGCATTCCGGCGCCATCCCGCACTCGGCCCTCGGCAATCGCCCATTCCAACCCTTGCGAATGCGCAAAGGACCCGATCGGAAAGGCCGGCGACAAGATCTGCGTCAGGCGCAGGCGGTCCAGCTCAGCCATGATGCGCCAAGGGAAAGCCATGCGGCCCGTGGTCATGCCCCAGCGTCCGGCCATGGCCATAGGCCCCGCCTTCCGGGCGGAACGGGCCGATGACGCGCGACAACCCAGCCCCCAGCCTCACCAGCATCTCCTCCAGCACATGGTCCTGCCGGATCACCAGATGGTCGGCCTGCACCTCACACGGCGTATGCCGGTTGCCGATATGCCATGCCAACCGTGCCAGGTTCGGACCCGTCACCCGCACCACCGGCTCATCCGCCGCGCGGACTTCAACCAATCGCCCGTCGTCGGTTTTCAGCGCATCGCCCGGCTCAAGGTTCGTCGTCTGCGCCAGATCGACCATCACCGGCTCACCGGCATCGGTCACCAGCCGCTTCCGGCGCAGAAAGCGTTCGTCATAGGACAAGGTCACGACAGCGGCAGCCGGACCTTGCCAGCGGCCTTTGCCAAGATGGATGCGGGCGGGAAACGGGAACGGCATGTCAGTACAGGAAATAGCGTTGCGCGAGCGGCAGTTCGGTTGCGGGGGCGCAAGTCAGAAGCTCACCATCCGCCCGCACTTCATAGGTTTCCGGGTGCACGTCGATCTGCGGCATGGCGTCGTTCAGCTTCAGGTCCGCCTTCGTCACTGACCGCGTTCCCGAAACAGCCACCAGATCCTTGTGCAGGCCAAGCTGCGCTCCGATCCCGGCCGCTTCAGCCGCCGCACTCACGAACAGCACCGCGCCCCGTTCGACCGACCGGCCAAAGGCCCCGAACATCGGGCGGGAGAACACCGGCTGCGGCGTCGGGATACTGGCGTTGGTATCCCCCATCTGCGCCATCGCGATCGACCCACCGACCAGCACCATCTCGGGCTTGGCGCCAAAGAAGGCCGGGGACCACAGCACAAGATCGGCCCGCTTGCCGACCTCGAGGCTGCCGACGTGGCGGCTGAACCCCTGCGCCAAGGCCGGGTTGATCGTGTACTTCGCGATATAGCGGCGGACGCGGAAGTTGTCGTTGTCCCCCGTCTCCTCGCTCAACCGCCCGCGCTGCTGCTTCATCTTGTGCGCGGTTTGCCAGGTGCGGGTGATGACCTCGCCCACCCGCCCCATCGCCTGACTGTCCGACGAGATGATCGAAAACGCCCCCATGTCGTGCAGGATATCCTCGGCCGCGATGGTTTCGCGCCGAATGCGGCTTTCGGCGAAGGCCACGTCTTCCGGGATCGACCGATCCAGGTGGTGGCAGACCATCAGCATGTCGAGATGCTCTTCGATGGTGTTCACCGTGTAAGGCATCGTCGGATTGGTGGAGGAGGGCAGCACGTTCGGCTGGCTGACCACCTTGATGATGTCCGGCGCATGCCCGCCCCCCGCGCCTTCGGTGTGGAAGGCGTGGATCGTGCGGCCCTTGATCGCGGCCAGGGTGTTCTCCACAAACCCCGACTCGTTCAGCGTGTCGGTGTGGATCATCACCTGCACGTCCATGTCGTCGGCGACCGACAGACAGCAGTCGATGGCGGCAGGCGTGGTGCCCCAGTCCTCGTGCAGTTTCAGCGCGCAAGCCCCGGCATTGACCATCTCGACCAGCGCCTCGGGCTGGCTGGCATTGCCCTTACCGGACAGGCCGAAGTTGATCGGAAAGGCGTCCAGCGCCTGCAGCATCCGCCCAATGTGCCAGGACCCCGGCGTGCAGGTGGTCGCCAGCGTGCCATGCGCCGGGCCGGTGCCACCGCCCAGCATCGTGGTCATCCCGGCATGCAGCGCATCCTCGATCTGACCGGGGGCGATGAAGTGGATATGCGCGTCAACGCCACCCGCCGTCAGGATACGGCCTTCGCCCGCAATCACCTCGGTTCCCGGGCCGACAACGATCGTGACCCCCGGCTGCGTGTCGGGGTTGCCGGCCTTGCCGATGGCGTGGATCAACCCGTCTCGCAGGCCGACGTCGGCCTTGTATATACCGGTCCAGTCGACGATCAGCGCGTTGGTAATGACTGTATCTACAGTCCCGCCCGATCGTGGCACCTGGCTTTGCCCCATTCCGTCGCGGATCACTTTGCCGCCGCCGAACTTGACCTCTTCGCCATAGGTCGTCAGGTCGCGTTCAACCTCGATGATCAGGTCGGTGTCACCCAGCCTGACCCGGTCGCCCGTGGTCGGGCCATACATTGCGGCATAGTCAGCGCGGGCAATCCGGTGGGCCATGGCGTTCCTTCACGGGGTTCCGGGGCCGCGACGGGCAAGGCGCTTTGCGTTCGCGCTGGTCCGGCGGCTGATGGGTTTCAGGGCGTGATCGGCAATGACGGCGGGCGACTTGCCCTGTATCGCCGCGCGGGTGGCAGAGATGGCTGACTGCTGCACGGCTTCCAGCTTTTCGTGGACCATCCGGGCGTTCTCGGACGGGGTGACGCGCCACATCCCGGCCATGCCCAGCATGCGCATGCCGATCACCATCTGCGCCTCGGCCAGCATGGTCGCGGTTCGTATCGACAGGCTCATCATCTGTAGCGGGGTGGGGAACATGAGGGTTTCCTTTCGGGGCTGTGTCAGACCAGCCTACAGCGGTCCCATGACAGCTGCGTTGAACCCATAGACATGGCGCCGCCCCAGGATCGGAACAAGCCGCACTTCACGCGACTGCCCCGGCTCGAACCGCACCGCCGTCCCCGCCGGGATGTCCAGCCTTTGGCCCCGCGCAGCCTCGCGGTCGAAGCTAAGGCCCGGATTGGTCTCGGCAAAGTGGTAGTGGCTGCCTACCTGCACCGGCCGGTCGCCGGTGTTCGCCACCATCAGCACGGTAACCGGCGCGCCAGCGTTCAACTCGATCTCGCCCGCTGCGGCCAGGATTTCCCCCGGGATCATCGCCGCGACCGCCGCTTGAAGACCAGAAAGACCGCGACACCCAGCGCCAGCGCCATCAGCGCCAGATGATCCGGCTCGGTCAGGAAGTGCACCAGGCCGCTGGTCGCATGGTCGCCCGGATGAGCCAGGGCAGGCGTGGCGGTTGCAAGCGTCAATAGGATCAGGCGTTTCATCGGGTTACCTCATCGGATGGGATGGTGGACGGTCACCAGCTTGGTGCCATCGGGAAAGGTGGCTTCGACCTGGACCGAGTGGATCATCTCGGGCACACCCGACATGCACTGGTTGCGCGTGACGACATGCCCGCCCGCCTGCATGAGGTCGGACACGCTGCGCCCATCGCGCGCGCCTTCGACGACGAAATCGGTGATCAGCGCGATGGCCTCGGGATGGTTCAGCTTGACGCCCCGGGCCAGCCGCCCACGCGCCACCATCGCGGCCAGCGAGATCAGCAGCTTGTCCTTCTCGCGCGGGGTGAGGTTCATGGGGTTACTCCCTGCATCTGCCAGACACGCGGCAAAGGGCGGCCCGTCAGCCGCGCCATTGCCGCGCCAAGATAAAGCTTCAGCGGCCAAGGCTCCGCCGCGACTGCCCGCAACAGACAGCGCCCGTTCCAGCCCGATACCGCGGCCGTCACGCCCTCCGGCACCGGCACTGCGCGCAAGGCATTCACCGCCGCCTCGCGCCCCGGTCCGCAGAACGCCAGAGTCGCAAAGGCCGACCCGCCGCCCAGCACCGCCGGCCCGTCCGTCGCAGCGCCTGGCTCCAGCCGCAGCTGTTCCACCCAAAACGGCCGCCCGCCCATGGTCACCCGCCGCCGATCCGACAACCGTGCCGCCTTTGGCCGCTCACCCATCGCCCGGCGCCCCAGCACCACCATCTCCAGCAAAAGGCAGCCCGCCCCATCCTGCAGGTCCACGACCGTCTCCCGCTCAAGGCTTGACCCTTCGAACAGGATCGTCTCCTGCGGCAGCCAGACCAGGTCGGCCCCAACCCCGGCACCCAAGCTGACCCGCAGCCGCGCCGGGCCCTCTGGCGCCAGATAGGCGCGCTCAGCCGTCTGTGTCGTCGCAGTCACCCGCGCCCCGTCGCCCAGGTCCAGCGAAAACCCGATCCGGTCGCCCGAGGTCAGCCCGCCAGAGGTGTTCAGAAACACCACATCCGGCCGCTCGGGCGCTGACCGCGGCAGCATCGCCCGGGCGGAGCCCTCTTGCCGCAGATCCGCCAGCCGGGTGACCGGACCCGCCGTCACAAGCCGCACCGACGCCTGCCCGACGGCATGCTCGGTCTGAATTCGGATGGCCTGGCAATCGCGCGGCATGGGTCCCCCTTGGGCCTGCCCAGATAAGAGCCGCGCTTCGGGGCCAGCAATTCGGATTGCCCTCAGACAAGAAGGGTCGGCGCCACAACCGGACGCCGACCCCATCAATGCTCAGATTTCAGGCAGCTCGCCCGATTACCGGGCAGTCCGCTTAGACCGGAGACTTGGCGAACCGCAGATACGGCAGCTTGATGTCCAGCTCACCAAACCGCTCCTTGGCCTGCTCGTTGTTCAGGGCCAGTGCCACGATCACGTCCTGCCCCGGCACCCAGTTGGCAGGCGTCGCCAGCGGCACGCCGTCAGTCTTCTGGACTGCATCCAGCGCCCGCAGGATTTCCGCGAAGTTCCGCCCGATCGACATCGGATAGGTCATCGACAGGCGGATCTTCTTGTCCGGACCGACGATGTAGACCGTCCGCACCGTGGCCGAGTTCGCGGGCGTCCGCCCCTCGGTCGGCAGGTAATAGTCGGCCGGCAGCATGTCGTATGCCTTGGCCACCGTCAGGCTGGTGTCATCAATGATCGGAAACTCGGCAGGCGCACCGCCAAAGGCCTCGATGTCGCGCTTCCACTTGCCATGGTCCTCGACGCTGTCGACCGACACGCCAATCACCTTGGTGTTGCGCTTCTTCCACTCCGGGGCCAGCTGCGCGACGGCAGCGAATTCCGTGGTGCAGACCGGGGTAAAGTCGCGCGGATGGCTGAAGATGATGCCATAGCTGTCGCCCAGCCACTCGTGGAACTTGATCGTCCCGGCGGTCGATTCAGCAGTGAAATCGGGCGCGATGTCGTTGATGCGGATGGCCATGAGAACCTCGCTTGGCTGGGAATCCTGTCTGAAGCCAAAGATAGGCGAAACGGAACAGAGTTTCATCCCCCTGCATCCGTTGACGGTAGAATAGGAAAAAGCTTCCAGCGAAACCGATCAGGACAGCAGGATTGTTCTGCCAACCGGCGTCAGTCGAAGGTGCCTGTCACCCGACCGAACAGCATGAACGCCCGCGCCGTGCGGGTGTCGGCCAGATCGGCCAGCTCGGCATCCGTCGCGTTCGGCTCAAAGACGGCGACAGTCTTGTCGAAAGCCCGCAGGAAATGGTGCGCCGCATCCCGGAACACCGGGTCCGACTTCATCCGCGCCGCCGTCAGCGCCAGCGAGGTGCGGTCTCGGATACCGCCCAGCGCGGCGATGGACCGGCCTCGCTCACCGCCGGCAAAGCGCCGCCACAGTTCAGGATGGCACATGTCCGGCTGCAGGTCGTCCATGTAGATGCCGTCTTGGCTTAACAGCGTCAGCACATCCTGCGCCGCCCGGATCAGCTTGGACGAGGTGCGGTCCTCCAGTGCCAGACGCAGGGCGCGAAAACCTTCCTTGTCCTCGGGGGTTTCCGGGAATTGCAGTGCCCGGATGAAGTGCTCCACCGACAAGGGCGGCCGGAACTCCTCGGCCGGGGTGCCCAGCGCCAGCGTCGGCTCTTCCGCCGCAGGCTCCGGCCGGGGCTGCACCAGCGCGGCCTTCCGGTCGGCCGAAGGCACCACATGCGCCGAATCCCGGCGCGAGGTGAAGGTGGCCAACACCGTCTCTGCCTGCTTGGTTGATGCCGCGATCTCGTCGATCTTCTTTTCGACCGACGGCTTCAGCCCCGAAGGCTGCGCCTGGGACTGCGCCTGCACATAGCTGGACCGCATGGCATCGACGGTCGCCTGCAATCTTTTGGCCTCTGCCCGCAGCTCACGGACAGACCGCAGGGTGATCACCACCGCCCAGATCAGCGCGATGGGCAAGAAGACCATCAACAGGGTCATGACCAGGCCCAGCGTCCGTGTCTCGCTGCCGGGCGGAGTGATCAGCACATAGATCAGGATCAGGATGACCCAGATCAGGCTCAGCGCGATGCCGCCGATCTCCATTCCGCGGTTCGGGCGATCATTCAGCTGCGCCAAGGGACCGGACCCAAGTCCGTTGTCACCTCTGGGCGGTTCGATCACCGGTTTCACCTGGGTACCTTCCCCCAGATCAGATGTAGCGGATCGAAAGGACTTCATACGACCGGGTCCCGCCCGGGGTCTTCACGTCGACCGAATCCCCTTCTTCCTTGCCGATCAAGGCCCGCGCCAGCGGCGAGCGCATGTTCAGCAGCCCGTTCTCTATGTCGGCCTCGACCTCGCCGACGATCTGGTAGGTCTTTTCCTCGTCGTTATCCTCATCGACCAGTGTGACCGTCGCGCCGAACTTGATCGACCCCGAGAATTTGGACGGGTCAATAACGTCGGCCAGTGACAAGGTGCCTTCCAGCTCCTTGATGCGGCCCTCGATGAAGCCCTGCTTTTCGCGGGCAGCGTGATACTCGGCGTTTTCCGACAGGTCGCCATGTTCGCGGGCTTCCGCGATATCCCGGATGATCGCCGGACGGTCCACCGTCTTCAGCTGCTTGAGTTCCGCATCCAGCGCGTCGTATCCGCGCCGGGTCATCGGGATCTTTTCCATCGGCATTCCACAGTAAAAGAAGAAGTCACGGATCGAGGCACGATCCATGACTTCGGGCTAGGCTGGCTTCACCTCACCCGATGAAGCCTTGAAATGCAAGGGGGCATGCCGCTGGCAGGCGGCGTCCCGTCGCCGGGAAGACAGAAATTTCCACGCCCTGATGTGCCCTTGGCGTGATGTTGCGTCACGGTTGACCTTGGGTCGCGCCTGCGGCAACAGGGAAGCCGCGAAAAGCCAGCGTTTCAGGGCAGGCTGGGGCCGCCCGGGGAAGGACAAGCGATGACCGCCATTCAGCGCGAGAAGATGGATTATGACGTTGTGATCGTCGGCGCGGGGCCCGCGGGCCTGTCCGCGGCGATCCGGCTGAAACAGCTGGACCCGGAACGGTCGGTCGTGGTGCTGGAAAAGGGCTCCGAGGTCGGCGCCCACATCCTGTCGGGCGCCGTGCTCGACCCTTCGGGTCTCGACGCGCTCTTGCCGGACTGGCGGTCGATGGACGCCCCGATCAAGACGCTGGTGAAAGAGGACAATTTCTATCTCCTCGGCCCCGCCGGGAAGATCCGCATCCCGAACTGGCCGATGCCGCCGCTGATGACGAACCACGGCAACTACATCGTGTCGATGGCCAACGTCTGCCGTTGGATGGCCGGCGTGGCCGAGAGTCTCGGCGTGGAAATCTTCCCGGGCATGGCCTGTTCGGAACTGGTGTTCGAAGACGACAAGGTCGTCGGCGTCGTCGCCGGCGAATTCGGCCGCGATCCCGAAACCCGTGAGCCGGGCCCTTCCTACGAACCCGGGATGGAACTGCGCGGCAAGTACGTCTTCCTCTCCGAAGGCGTCCGCGGCAGCCTGGCGAAGCAGGTCATCGCCAAGTACGACCTGTCCAAAGGCCACTGCCCGCAGAAGTTCGGCCTTGGCATGAAGGAAATCTGGGAGATCGACCCGGCCAAACACCGCGAGGGCACCGTCACCCACACGATGGGTTGGCCCCTGGGCAAGAACGCAGGCGGCGGCAGCTTCATCTATCACCTTGAAAACAATCAGGTCTACGTTGGCTTCGTCGTCCACTTGAACTACGAGAACCCCCATCTCTACCCCTACATGGAGTTCCAGCGCTTCAAGCACCACCCAATGGTCGCCGAGCTCCTCAAGGGCGGCAAACGCGTGGCCTACGGCGCCCGTGCGATCAGCGAGGGCGGCTGGCAGTCGATCCCGAAGATGGTCGCCCCCGGTGTCGCCCTTCTCGGCTGCAGCGCGGGCCTCGTGAACGTGCCCCGCATCAAGGGCAACCACAACGCGATGCTGTCCGGCAAGGCCGCCGCCGAAGCCGCGCATGCCGCGATCACAGCAGGCCGCGCGCAGGATGAACTGACCGCTTATGAAACCGACGTTCGCACCGGAGCCATCGGCAAGGACCTGAAGAAGGTCCGCAACGTCAAGCCGCTCTGGTCCCGCTACGGCCTCGTCGCCAGCCTGATGGGCGGCGGCATCGACATGTGGCTGAACACCGCCGGGCTGACCCTTTTCGGCACCCTGAAGCACGGCAAATCCGACGCCGCCGCCACCGGCCAGGCCGCGGACTTCAAGCCGATCGACTACCCCAAGCCCGACGGCAAGCTCTCGTTCGACCGGCTGACCAACGTCGCCTTCTCGTTCACCAACCATGACGAGAACCAGCCCGCCCACCTGGTGCTGAAGGACCCGTCCATCCCGATCGCCGTCAACCTGCCGAAATACGCCGAACCCGCCCAGCGCTATTGCCCCGCAGGGGTCTACGAAGTCCTCGGCGAAGGCAATGACGCCACCTTCCGGATCAACTTCCAGAACTGCGTCCACTGCAAGACCTGCGACATCAAGGACCCCTCGCAGAACATCGTCTGGACCACCCCGATGGGCGGCGGCGGACCGAACTACCCCAACATGTGACCACGCCCGGGGCGCGACTCACGAAAGCTTGTCCAATTCCACGGGGCCCGGCCGCAAGGTCGGGCCCCGTCCCGTTGCGTGACAGCGCCAGCCGGGCTACCTTCCCCCCTGACCGTCGAGGAGAGGCCCATGCGTTCCGTGATTTCCCGCACTCTGTCTGCCCTGGTGTTCGCGGCGGTTCTGGGCAGCCCCCTGCGGGCCCAAGATGCGGTAACCGAGATCCCGGATTCCGGCGCCTACCTGGCCGCCCGGATCGCCGAAACCGAAAACGACTTCCGCGCCGCAGCCACCTGGTATGGCCGGGCCATCATCGCGGATGCGGGCAACCCTGCGCTGCTGGACGGTGCCATCCTCGCCGAAATCGGCGTCGGCGATTTTCCTCTCGCAATCGACGTCGCGAAGATGCGCAAGGACATCGGCACCGAGCTTGACCTTGACCCCAGCCAGTTGGCCGAACTTACCCTTCTCGCCGATGAAGCCAGCCGTGAGGATTATGCTGCCATCCAGGCTGCCTCGACCGCCGGACGCGATCTTGGCGATCTGGCCGATCAGCTGATCCTCGCCTGGGCCAAGGTCGGCGACGGCAAGATGTCCGAAGCGATCGAGGCCTTCGATGCAGTCACGCAAAAGAAGGGCTACGAGGCTTTCGGTTACTTTCACAAGGCGCTGGCACTTGCCTCGGTTGGCGATTTCGAAGGCGCGGACAACATCCTGTCCGGCAAGGCCGCCGGACCCATCGTGGTGATGCGGCGCGGGGTCTTCGCCCATGCCCAGATCCTCAGCCAGCTGGAACGCAATGCCGACGCTCTGGCGCTTCTGGACCGCAGCTTTGGCCCCGGCCCCGACCCGATCGTCGACGCCGTCCGTCGCCGGTTGCAGGCGGGCGAGCCGATCCCCTTCGACACGGTCCGCACCGCCAAGGACGGGATCGCCGAAGTCTTCTATTCGATCTCGACCGCCCTCAACGGCGAGGCGGACCCAGTCTACACGCTCATCCACCTCCGCGTCGCAAGCTACCTGCGCCCCGAACATACCGATGCGCTTTTGCTGACCGCCGATGTGCTTGAAAACCTGGGCCAGCATGATCTTGCCACCCAGACCTACACCACCTTCAAGGCCGACGATCCCGCCTTCGTCACGGCCGAGATCGGTCGGGCCGGGGCGCTGCGGTCACAAGGCAAGGCCGATGCCGCGATCGAGGCGCTGCAGGCCCTGTCCCGCAGCCATGGCGATCTGATCCCGGTGCAATTCGCTCTGGCCGATGTCCTGCGCAGCGAAGAGCGGTTCGATGAGGCCGAGGTCGCCTATACGGCCGCCATCGACCTGAACAAGGCCGCTGGAAAAGAAGACTGGGTGCTCTACTTCTACCGTGGCATCTGCCACGAACAATCCAAGGACTGGGCACCGGCAGAGGCCGATTTCCGCCAGGCGCTGCAACTGAACCCGACCCAGCCGCAAGTGCTCAACTACCTGGGCTATGGTCTGGTGGACCGGGGCGAGAAGCTGGACGAAGCGCTGGGCATGATCGAAAAGGCCGTCGCCGCCGACCCCGAACAGGGTTACATCATCGACAGTCTCGCCTGGGCCTATTTCCAGCTTGGCCGCTACAAGGAGGCACTGGAACCAATGGAACGCGCCTCGCTTCTGGAGCCCGTTGATCCTATCGTGACCGACCATTTGGGCGACGTCTACTGGATGAACGACCGCAAGCTTGAGGCCCGGTTCCAATGGCGCCGCGCCCTGTCCTTCGAGCCGACCGAGAAGGACCAGGCCCGCATCCAGCGCAAGCTTGACGTCGGTCTTGATACTGTGATGGCCGAAGAGGGCAGCGCCAAGGCCCCGGTCAAGGCCGCCGAGAATGGCAATTAGGCCGGTCCGCGACCCTGCTCCGGCCAAGCTGAATCTCTGCCTTCACGTCACCGGACGCCGGGCCGATGGCTATCATCTCCTGGACAGCCTCGTGGTCTTCGCCGACATAGCCGACGAAGTGCAGATTGCACCCGGAACCGGGCTGAACCTGTTCCTGACCGGGCCCGAATCCGGCGGCCTGACCGCCGAGCCGGACAATCTGGTCCTGCGCGCCGCGCGGCTGATGGGGGTGGTGGATGCCGACCTCCTTTTGGAAAAACGTCTCCCGGTCGCCTCCGGCATCGGTGGCGGCTCGGCGGATGCGGCAGCAACCCTGCGCGCCCTGGCGCGGCTGACTGGCAAGCGCCTCCCCTCCCCGGACGACGTGCTGCAGCTTGGTGCCGATGTGCCAGTCTGCCTATCTGGCCGTCCGGCGCGTATGTCCGGTATCGGTGAGACTCTCACACCTCTGCCCGACCTGCCGCCCTTGTGGGTTGTTCTGGTGAACCCGCGGGTTCCGGTGCCGACCCCGCAAGTCTTCGCCGCGCTGACCTCACGCGAAAATCCGGCGCTGCCCGGCATACCGCAGGACTCGCTGGCAACGGCGCAAGGCTTTACCGACTGGCTTGCCACGCAGACCCGCAACGACCTTGTCGCACCTGCGCTTCGCGTCGCACCGATGCTGGGGGACGTGCAACGCGCCCTCGCCGCGACGCCGGATTGCCTTCTGGCCCGGATGTCCGGCTCGGGTGGCACCCATTTCGGCCTCTATGCAACAGCCGAAGCTGCGGAAACCGCAGCTCGGCGTCTTGCCACGGTGCATCCGGACTGGTGGATCGCCCAGGGTCGCATCCTCGACCGCTGAGCGGTGCAGGGGAGAACGCAAAGCGCGCCGTTTCTCCCACCCCATCAAGCGGCGCATGCGCGTCGCAAAGCCGGTGCAAGCTGTGACTGTCGAAGGGTTCGAGTATCCTGATCCAGGCACTGAGGTAAGCAATCGGGTCGACTCCCGCTAATGCTCACCTCCTGTCCAAGTCTGTGCATGGGCCGCTTTGGCACTGCCGAATACCCTTGCCACAAAGACCGAGTTCGCGAGTTAAAAATCGGTAAACGCCCGCGAGCAACCTGTTGATATTATTCAGGCATCAGACTTTGTCCACCGTGGACACTTTTGCGGCCCCGACCCCGGCCCCGTCAGAAATAGCTCCTGACCAGTGCCCCCGAAACCAGCGCCCACCCGTCCGCGACCACGAAAAAGATCAGCTTGAAGGGCAGCGAGACGACTGCCGGGGGGACCATCATCATCCCCATCGACATCAGGATCGCCGCGACGACGAGGTCGATGATCAGGAAGGGCAGGAAGATCATGAACCCGATCTCGAAGGCCCGCTGAATCTCCGACAACAGAAACGATGGGACCAGCAAGGAAAGCGGAGCATCCGTCGCGGTGATCGGCGCGGTGGACCGCAGGTCCTGCAGGGTCTGCAGCGTCTCGGGATCGACCCGCGCCGCCATGAAGACCCGGAACGGCGCGATTGCCGCCTGCAGGCCGGGACCCATCTCCATCGTACCGTTCGTGATCGGCTCGATCCCCTTTACCCAGGCTTCGGTGAAGACCGGGTCCATCACGAACCAGGTCAGGAACATGGCCAGGCTGATGATCAGCATGTTCGGCGGCGCCTGCTGCAGCCCGATGGCCTGTCGCAGGATCGACAGCACGGTGACGATGAAGGGAAAGCAGGTCACCATCACCGCAAGGCCCGGCACGATCGACAGGACGGTGATCAGCAGAAGCAGCTGGACAGACCGCATTGACAGCGACTCTCCCGCGCCGCCCCCGAAGTCGATCGACATCTGCTGCGCCACGGCAGGCCCGGCGAGAAGTGTCAGGAGGACAGCCAGACCGAAAGCAGCTCTCACAACCCGCCCCGCAGATTGGCCACCTCGGTCAGCCGCACTGCCAGCTGCCCCGCATGCTCACCTTCCAGTTCGGTCAGTTCGCCCCGCGCGATCAGCCGGTCACCCACGTACAGCTCGACCGGGTCGTCCACCCGGCGATCCAGCTGCAGCACCGCGTCTTTCGACAGCCGCAAAAGGTCGCGCACCAGTGGTCGCGCACGGCCGACCGAGATCGTCACCTCGATGGGCACCTGGCTGAACGGGTTCGTGTCGGCAATATCTTCCATGATGCTCCTCAGGTGTTGAGGTTGAAAAACGCGCGCACCGCGATCGCGATGTCCGCGGTGGCCTGTGACAGGTCGACCTTCGTCTCGACCGCTCCGAACCGGATGTAGACTTGCCCTTCCGGAAGGGATGGCTCTTCGTTGATCACCATCGGCAACCCGGTCGCTTGGGTGATCAGATCTTCGACCTGCCCGCGAACCGCCGGGTTCAGCACAAGCGTCAGCGGCGCATCGGCAAGCTCTTCCGCCAAGGGGGTCAACGCTTCGAGGACCGTTGGTGCCAGGGACTCCCGAGCGACCTCGGGAAGCAGGCGGTTGGTCATTTCAAGGATCAGCGGCCGGATCGCCTGAAGTACATGGCTGCGCGCGTCCTGGAAGGTGAAGGCCAGGCTCTGCAGATTTCGCGCCAGATCGGCGCGAATGCGGGTCTGGTCGCCCTGCTGGGCCGCAACAGCGTCGTCCCAACCTGCGGAGTAGCCCTGTTCGAAGGAAGTGACCTTGGCTTCTTCGACTGCGGTGACTTCAACCATCGCCTGCGGCGAGCCGTCAGCTGCAATCACGGTATCAAAGACTTCGAGACGCAGGGCCGGCATCAGGCACGCTCCTCTTCATGTTCCATCCAGCCGCGCAGAATCTCGATCGACTCGGTCTGACGCTTTTCGATCAACCGCCGGAGCCTGGTTGCCGGGTCTTCTTCGACCCCTTCGGCAGAAATTTCGCGGGTCACGTCGCTCCTGACATCGGCGAAGGCACCGTAGTCGAACCCGGTCTCGACCTCTCCGTTCAAAGCCATGCTACCTGGCAGTGCATTCGATGGAAGTGCCAGCGTTGTGGCCGGAGCGGGCAATGCAGGTCGATTGGCAGAGGTCAGGATCGGGCGGATGACGAACAGCCCCAAGACCAGCGCCACCAAAGCCAGAACCGCCGTCTGAATGATCGTCATGAGGTCGATCTGACCGATTGAGGGCATCAGCGCGGACGTGGCCTCAGTGCCCGCAGGTGCCGCAATCTCTTGGAACTCCAGAGATTTCAGAGTCAGCACGTCACCGCGCGCTTCGTCCAGACCAACTGCGGATGCAACCAGCTCCCGCAGGGCCTGAAGCTCTTCGTCCGGCCGCGCCTCCCAGGTCCGGGTGCCGTCGGCGGCGACGGTCGCCACGCCATCCACCATCACTGCGACTGTCATGCGCCGCACCGCCCCCGGGCTGCGAAGAATTTCGCGCTGGGTCTCAGACACCTCGTAGTTGACCCGTTCTCGGGTCTCGGAGTTCTCGCTTTTTCCCTGTCCGCCCGAAGCTGCGTCGCCTTCCGGCAGGTTCGAAGCCACCGTGACCTCGCCCCCGGGTTCGGTACTTGAACCGCTGCGCTCTTCGGTTTCCGACGAGATCGCGACACGGCCTTGCGGGTCGAACTTGCGCTCGGTGATCGCCTCACGTTCCGAGTTGAGGTCGATCGACACTTCGACAATCGCCTTCCCCTCACCCACGCGGGCGGCCAGCAGGCGTTCGACATTACCCTTGATCGCGGCAGCGCGGTCGTCAGCACTTCCGGCATTGAACGCATCGGGTTCACCGCCACCGATCAGGCCCGCGACCGTGTCGATGATCTGCACAGCATCCGGCGTCATTCCGGCAACTGCGCTGGCGACCAGATGACGAATGGCTCGGGCTTGGGCTTCATCCAGGTTTCCAGACGTGGTTGTCAGCGTGACCGAGGCAGTCGGCTTTGCATCGGGCTGGAAGGCGCGGGTTGGCGCGCTGGCAATGTGCACGCGGGCAGCCTTGACCTGAGGCAGCGCCAAGAGCGTTCGGGCGATCTCGCCTTCCTTTGCGCGCCAGTATGCGGCGTCGAACATCTGCGACGTGGTGCCGAAGCCAGAGAGCGAATCGAGGAGTTCGTAGCCGCCGCCACCGGCAGCCGGAAGACCCTCCGAGGCCAGGGCCATGCGCAGGGCATCGCGCTGGGTGACATCGACAAGGATGGAGTCGCCATTGATCTCGTACGCAACGCCCCGCTGATCGAGAGCGGCCACCACATCCCCTGCGGCGGAGGGTTCAAGGCCAGCGTAGAGAAGGCCCATCTCAGGCTGACCTGCCATCCGGCTTAAGGCCAGGACTGCGGCGAACATTGCGACGGTCGCACCCACAATGATGACGCGGCGGCGCAGATCAAGCGAAGTCCAGATGGCGATTAGGTTCTGCAAAACGATTCTCCGGCTCCGGCGTTCTGCCGTGACCTCACCTTTCATCGGTTCGCCTTAACAATCGGTTAGTGACCTTTGGACTATGTTCGTTCTCATCCGGATGTGAGGGACGCAACATGGCAATGGCAGAAGCCGCAGAAGTAGAGGCCCCAAAGAAGCGGTCGAAAAAGCCGCTCTTGATCGGCCTTGTCCTGGCGTTGGTTCTTGGTGGCGGCGGTTTTTACGCTGCGTTTTCGGGACTGATACTCGGTGGGGGCGAGGCGCACGAGGACGAGGAAAAGGCTCCCGGCCCCTTGACGGGAATCGCGTTCGTGCCGCTTGAAACCATCGTGGTTTCGCTGGGCCCCGATTCGGGCAGCGAACACCTGCGGTTTACGGCACAGCTGGAGGTGGTGGATTCGGCGACGGCTGATGTCACGACGCTGACCCCGCGCATCCTGGACGTCGTGAACAGCTATCTGCGCGCCATCGACACTGCATCGATCGAGGATCCGCACGCGATGGCGCGGCTGCGGGCCCAGATGCTGCGCCGCATTCAGGTCGTCACCGGCGATGGTCGGGTGCGTGACCTGCTGATCACCGAATTCGTGCTGAACTAGGGCGGAAGCTATGGACCTGATCTCGGATATCCTTCTGGTGGCGGGCTCTTTCGGGGCCGCGATCTACTGTTACGTGCTGTCGACCCGGCTGAAGAAGTTCACCACGCTGGAAACGGGGATGGGAGGCGCCATCGCCGTGCTTTCGGCACAGGTCGACGACATGACCGTTGCGCTGGAAAAGGCGCGGGGGGCTGCGAACGGCTCGGCCGATAGCCTGGAAGCGTTGACCGCGCGGGGTGAGGCGGTGGCACGAAAACTGGAGTTACTGGTGGCCTCGCTGCACGATCTTCCTGATCCGAAGGCTGCACCGCAACCCGCCACCGAGGAGGCTGCAGAGGACGAGCGTCGGCTGCGATTTGTCCGCCGGCGCGCAAATCGTGATGCGCTGGAGGCTGCAGAGTGAGCCGCCGCCGTCTGGGACAGGGCGCATTGTTCGTCGTGGCGATGCTTTTTGCGTCTTCTGGCGCGTTGCGCCTGGGGTCCGGGGTAGGCTCCGCCCTGGCGAAAGCTGAGGCAGAGGCAGAGGCACCTCCTGCGGACACCGAACTGGCCTCGTGCGATATGCCTGGCGCCCTCGCCGAAGCTCTGTCGCTCCGCGAAGATCGCGTCGCCGCAAAGGAGGCCGCCTTGAACGACCGGCTGGCCGCCCTTGCCCTTGCGGATGCCGCCATCGCCAAACGGATGGAGGAACTGCGCGCGGTCGAGGAAGAGCTGAAGGCAACGCTAGCCATCGCAGACGGTGCGGCAGAAGAAGACATCCAGCAACTTACGGCTGTCTATCAGGCGATGAAACCCAAGGACGCCGCCGCCCTGTTCGAAACGATGTCGCCCGAGTTCGCGGCCGGTTTCCTGGGCCGCATGCCCGCAGAATCCGCGGCGGCGATCCTGTCAGGCATGTCCTCCGAGGCAGCCTATGGGATCAGCGTCATCGTTGCCGGTCGAAACGCGGGCGTCCCGAAGGACTGATGCCGGTCAGAGAGTCTTAACTCCGGCCCACGATACTGGCCGCAACGAAAACAAAACGGGATTCGGATATGCTTGGCTTCGTCGGTATCGCTGTCATCCTGGTCATGGTCTTCGGCGGCTATGTTCTGGCCGGCGGAAAGATGGGCATCATCCTGAAGGCCCTGCCTTTCGAGATGATCATGATCGGCGGCGCTGCCATCGGTGCCTTCCTGATCTCGAATGACATGGCGGCAGTCAAACACACGCTCAAGGACATCGGCAAGGTGTTCAAGGGCCCGAAGTGGAAGCCCGACGATTACCGCGATCTGCTTTGCCTTCTGTTTGAACTGATCCGCCTGGCGCGCGCCAATCCCGTGGCTCTGGAAGAACATATCGAGTCACCCGAGAACTCCGCCATCATCGGCAAGTATCCCCGCATCCAGCACGACCATGAGGCGATGGAGATCATCTGCGACACGCTGCGTGCCGCGTCGATGAACTACGACGATCCGCACCAGGTCGAAGAGGTGCTGGACAAACGGATGGAGGCGACATTGCACCACGCGATGCACTCCAGTCATGCCTTGCAGACGGTTGCCGACGGCCTTCCCGCACTGGGAATTGTCGCCGCCGTACTGGGCGTGATAAAGACCATGGGCTCGATCGATCAGCCGCCCGAAGTCCTGGGCAAGATGATCGGTGGCGCACTTGTCGGGACGTTTCTTGGGGTCTTTCTGGCCTATGGCCTCATGGGTCCCTTTGCGGCAAGGGTGAAGTCCGTCGTCGAGGAGGACATCCATTTCTATCAGATGATCCGAGAGGTTCTGATCGCGAACCTGCATCGGCATCCCGCCAACATCTGCATCGAGGTTGGGCGCCAGAACACTCCGCATCACCTGCGGCCCGGTTTTAGTGATTTGGAAGAAGCCATGCGCAATCTGAAGCAGGAAGCTGCATGATCCGCAGTGTCGCGATCCTTCTGGCGGTCTCAGGACCCGCTGCTGCAGAAACCGCGCGTGTCTACTCGGGCGAGCATGGCGCGTTCACACGCCTGGTTGTCGAGCTTCCGGCCGAAACGGAATGGACGCTTGGCCGCACGACCACCGGGTATGCCTTTGCAGTCGGACAGGACGCGCAACCGGCCTACGACCTCTCCGGCGTCTGGCAACGTATCTCGCGAACCCGCGTTGCTGCCTTGCAGACCGATCAGGATACGGGCGCCTTGTTGCTGACCCTTGGGTGCGACTGTCATGTCTTTCCCTTCGAGTATCAGCCCGGCGCCATTGTCCTGGATGTCAAGCCGGGTCCGCCACCGGCCGGCTCGGCCTTTGAAAAGGCGTTTGAGGGTATATCGACCGTAAGTTCCGCTGCTGAACCGGAGGAAGCGCCGACGCCGGGTGCCACTTACGAATGGCTAAGTGACCTGCCATCCGCATCGCTTCGCCCGCGCGCAACGCTTCCGCTTCCCCTGCAGACTGGCGAAGTGTCGCTTGATCCTTTGCGCAATGCTCTCCTGGAACAGATTGCCCGTGGCGCTGCGGACGGTCTGGTGGACATGGGTCTGCCATTGCCGAATGGCTCTGGCGCCGCCACAGGTCAGGAAGATCTACCCTGGTCCACCGTGATGCTTGGAGAGCAACCAGGCGTCCAAGTCAGCGATCCGGATGCATTCGTCTCAGGGGCGGAACCGGCTGGAAACTGTCCCGCCGATGATCTTCTGGATATCGCCGCCTGGGGTGGCGACGGTACGCCACTTGATCTTCTCGCGGCGGCGCGCGCAGGTCTGTACGGCGAATTTGACGTTGCAGAGCCTGAAGCGGTGCTGAAATCCGTACGCTCGCATCTCTATCTGGGCTTTGGCGCCGAAGCCGCACAACTGGCCGACCTCGCCGGGCCTGAGGGCGATGCTGAGGTGATGGCGCTTTACCGGTCCATTGCGCGCACCCTGGATGGGGACACCGATCCGGGGACTCCGTTCGCGAAGATGCTGGACTGCAACGGCCCGGCGGCCCTGTGGGCGGCCCTTGCCCGAGACCGATTGCCGGCAGGACAGGGCGTGAATCGGGAGGCTGTCCTAAGATCCTTCCTGGCCCTTCCACCGCATTTGCGCGCTGATCTGGGCAGCAGTCTGGCCGAGAAATTCCTCGCACTGGACGATGCAGAAGCTGCCCGAACCATCCGGGATGCGATGGAGCGGACACCAAACGTCGATGCGGCAGCCGTGGCGTTGCTGGACGCTGAGCGGGAACTGCATGAAGGCAACGCGGATGCGGCGCAATCCCACGCCGAGGTGGTGGTATCAGACGAAGGCAATTCTGCCGACGGGTTTGTGACGCTGGTGGAAGCACATTTCCAGAAGCTGGCTCCGATCGGGCCAGAAGTAGCTGAAGCCTTGACCTCCGGGCGGGGCGAGGCTGGGGCCTCTGAATTTGCGAGCAAGATTGAACGCGCAATTGTCCTGTCTCTGGCCTTATCGGGTCAGTTGGACGCAGCGTTCCAGCACGAAGGCGCGGTCGATGCGACGCTCAACGACTTGTGGAAGGTCACCGAGGCGCTTGCGACCGACGACGACTTCCTGCGCAACGCTGTCCTACCGATGGACGGTATGCCTGCGGATGTCTCGGCTGACCTCCGCCTCCAGATCTCGCGACGATTGGTGTCCCTTGGCTTCCCAGATGCAGCCCTGACCTGGCTGGGACCGGTTCAACCGGACGACACGTCGGAAAGGCGTCTGATCGGTGCCGAAGCATCGCTCGACCTTGGTGATGCGCGGGCGGCAAGGGACCTGGTTGAGGGACTTGCCGGGCCAGAGGCGGCAACGATCCGGGCTGAGGCTCTGCTGCAACTCGGGGATCTGGCGGCGGCTGAAGAGACGCTTTCCGCATTCGGTCAAACCGAAGCAGCATCGCGGGCGAACCTCTGGAATGGCGAGTGGACCGAGCTTGATCCTGCAACCGCTGATATCTGGCGGACCGCGGCCGACCTTACCCAGCCGGCCGAGCCAGATGCTGCAAGTGGTCTTCTTGGCCGCGGCGCAGAAGCCGTAGAGGCAAGCGTCACGTCAAGAACGGCGATCGAAGCCCTTCTGAACACTGTCGTGCCACCGGAAGCCGACTGAGGCCGGTAACCCCCCAGAAAGATTCGCCCGCTACAGTCCAGCCTATCCCCGGCAGAACGCCCGGGTTGTACAGGGACAAAACGGAAAAATGGCATTCGGTAACCCGTGTCCGACGCTGCACGCCCTGTTCGTTCTCTTTTCCCTGCTTGCGCCGGTTCCCGGTCATTCCCGTGCCGATCCACCCGCCTTGTGCCGCGACGCAGCCGCCAAGGCCGCCGCTGAAACTGGCGTTCCCTATGAGGTCCTGATTGCCATCGCCACGGTTGAAACCGGACGTGACGATCAGCCTTGGCCCTGGACGGTCAACTTTGGGGGCGACGGTCACTGGTACGAGAGTGCCGCCGATGCCGCGCGAAGTGTCGATAAGGCGGTTCGCGACGGGGCGACCAACATCGACCTCGGCTGCTTCCAGCTGAACTACCGTTGGCATGCTGCAGCGTTCAGCTCGGTCGACGACATGCTGGACCCGGCGCGGAACGCAACCTACGCGGCCGAATATCTTTCGCAGCATTACGCAGATACCGGAGACTGGGCGCTTGCCGCTGCGGCCTACCATTCCGGCACTCCGGAATACGCCAGCGCCTATCAGACTAAGTTTGAGGCAACCTACGATCGCCTGGCCATTGCACCCAATCCGGTTGCCGAAGTTGCTTACGAAAGGCGCAATGGCTTTCCTCTGCTCGTCGCAGGTACAGCTGGGCAGAACGGTTCGCTGTTTTCGTCGGCGTCGGGTGGCCGACCACTGATCGGGGGGCCCTGAAATGCCCACCGGTCTTTCGGTTCAAATGATCTTCCGCCCAACGATCCTGCTGGCCATCGGGCTTATGGCGGTGATCGTGATGATGATCCTGCCAGTCCCGTCGTGGATGTTGGACATCGGTCTTGCCCTGTCCTTTGCACTTGCGATCCTGATGTTGACTGTCACGCTGTTCATCGACCGGCCGCTGGATTTCTCTGCCTTTCCCACAATCCTCCTGGCCTCGCTTCTGTTGCGCCTTGCCCTGAACGTGTCGTCGACCAAGCTAATCATCGGTCAGGGCCACACCGGCACAGACGCCGCCGGTCACGTGATCGAGGGCTTCGCCGAGTTCATCATGGGTGGCGACATCATCCTTGGGCTGGTGATCTTCATTGTCCTGATGATCGTCAACTTCATCGTCATCACCAAAGGCGCGGGCCGTATGGCCGAAGTCGGCGCACGGTTCGCTCTTGACGGAATGCCGGGACGGCAGCTGGCGATCGACGCCGATGTGTCCGCGGGAGCCATCGACCATGCCGAGGCCAAGCATCGCCGTGAACAAGAGATGGCAGAGACGAACTTCTTCGGCTCGCTGGACGGCGCGTCCAAGTTCGTCAAGGGCGACGCGATCGCGGGTCTCCTGATCACCGGGCTCAACATCGTTGTCGGGCTGATCGTCGGTATCGCGATTCACGGAATGGAAATGAAGGTCGCCTTCGAGACCTATACGATTTTGACTGTCGGGGATGGTCTGGTCAGCCAGATCCCGTCCGTGATAATTTCGGTCGCCGCGGCCCTCCTGTTGGCGAAGGGCAGCCAGAAAGGGGCGGTCGACGTATCGTTCTTTGCTCAGCTTGGCCGCTATCCCGGTGCGTTGGGGACTGTGGCCGCCCTGATGGCGCTTTTTGCGCTGGTACCGGGAATGCCGTTCCTGCCGTTCATGACGGCCGCAGTCACGTTGGGGGGCTTGGCTTTCGTCCAGTCCCGCCAGAAACCTAAAGCTTCCGATGTCGTCGCCACCAGCCTGGAGCCGCAAAAGCCTCGATCGATTGGCGACATCCTCGATTTTGACGACATCCATATCGAGTTCGCCCCAAATCTCGTGGCCATGGTCCTGGATCCGGCAACCGGCCTCGACAGCCGGATTGCCAACATGAGGAATCACGTTGCGACGGCCTATGGGTTCATCCTGCCGGAAATTCGCCTCACCGACGAAAGCGCTCTGCCTCCCGGGCAGTACCGTATCCGCTTGCAGGGGGTGGAACGGGTCTCAGATCGGCTTTATCCTGACCGTGTCCTTGTTCTTTTGAACGACGGCACTCCCGCACCGGACGGCCTTGACACGCAGGAACCCGTCTATGGCGCCCCGGCGCGATGGATACGCCCGGACCAGCAAGAGGATGCAGCATTGTCGGGCCTGACCGTGGTCTCGCCGACCGAGGTCCTGGCGACCCACTTGCTTGAAGTGTTGAAAACAAATCTGTCGGGTCTGCTCACTCTGCGCGGGCTACGCCGGCTTCTGGACGAGTTTGTGCGGCTTTCCGATCCCATTCGCGCCGAGGCAAACCGGCGTCTCTTGGATGAGTTGCTGCCCGAGAAGGTGCCGGTGGACCTTCTGCATTCTGTGCTGCGGCTCTTGCTGGATGAAAGGGTTTCGATCCGCAATCTTCCGTTGATCCTTGAGGCCATCGCAGAGTCCCGCGGTCTCGGCACGCCTGAAGCGATCTGCGAACATGTCCGGCAACGGCTTGGCTTTCAGATCGTCGCCGAACTGAAGCGGTCTGACGGGTCGATTCCCCTGATCCAGCTTGCGCCCGATTGGGAGAAGGCCTTTACGAACTACCAGATCGAAGGGGAGCGTGGTCAGCGCGACATTGCTCTGCCACCCGAGCTTTTCGCCCGTCTTGCCAATGGGTTGACCGACCGCGTCAATCGGGCTGCCGAGACCGGTGTTTATCCTGCACTGGTCACATCTGTCAGCCGCAGGCGGTTTCTGCGGACCGTCGTGCAGGCAAAGGGTCTCCAGATGCCAGTGCTTTCCTATGAGGAAATCAGCACGGGTGCCCGACCGGCGCTGCTGGGGCAGGTGCCAGCGTGAACGGAATAATCGAAGCACTTGCCAACCTCCTTGATCTCGCGGAAGGCGTGGCCTGGGCTGCAGCGCTGGTCTTTGTGCGTATCGGAGCAATGGCAGCGCTGATGCCAGGCATTGGCGACCCCGCGGTTCCGCAACGCGTGAAGCTGGCGCTGATTGTCGCGCTGACCGTGGTGTTGTCCCCGCTTCTCGCGGATCGCCTTTCGGCCACAGGATTGGAGCCGTCCTTCCTGGCACTTGGGGGGGAAGCCGTCGCGGGGCTCATCCTTGGCGTTGGGCTTCGGCTGTTCGTGGTGGCGCTTCAGACGGCTGCCGCAATCATCGCTCAGGCAACCACTCTGTCGCAGCTCTTCGCCGGGGCAGCCCCCGAACCGCAACCTGCGATGGGCAACCTGTTCATGATCGCGGCGATTGCCTTGGCGATGACCACCGGGTTGCACGTGAAGGCGGCCGCGCTCTTGTTGACCTCATACGAGATTCTTCCTGCTGGCGGGCCGCTGTCAGCAGCCGAAGCGGCGAACTGGAGCCTTGCCCTGGTTGGCCGCACCTTCAGTCTCGCCTTCACCTTGGCCGCGCCATTCGTGATTGCGTCGATGGTGTACAACCTCGCGCTGGGCGCCATCAATCGGGCCATGCCGACCCTGATGGTTTCGATGGTCGGCGCGCCGGCCCTTACTCTTGGGGCGCTGGCTTTGCTTGCCGTGGCAAGCCCGTTTCTTCTTGCGGCTTGGCTGACGGCCTTCTCTGAACATCTCGCTCAACCCTTTGCGACCACGCCATGAGCGGCGATGAAGGCGACGAAGACAAGCAACACGATGCGTCCCAGCAAAAGCTGGACAAGGCGCGCGAGGATGGCGACATTCCAAGGTCTGTCGACCTGCAAACTGCAGTATCGACCGGGGGGTTCCTTCTTGCACTTTTCGCCTTTGGCGGCTGGGCGATCGCGAAAACCGGGACCGCCGGTATAGTCCTGCTCGATCAGTCGGATCGTCTTTCTTCATTGGTCGCCACCGGCGGCGGCGGGATTGTCGGCGGTCTGATCCTTGGCCTTGCGGCGCCTCCGGTAGCACTCCTCATGGTTGGGCCGGTTCTCGTCATTATCCTGCTGATCTCCAGCCGAAGCTTCGTCTTCGCGCCCAAGAAGCTCGCACCGCGCCTGTCGCGGATCTCTCCTCTGGCCGGGGCCAAGCAGAAGTTCGGCATCGAGGGTCTCGTGGAGTTTGCGAAGAGCTCGACCAAGCTGATCCTGGTGTCCATCGTCCTGTACCTCGTCCTTGCGGGCCGAATGCAGGACGTCCTGGCCAGCCTTTACCTCAGCCCGGCGATGTCGGCTGCGCTGATGGCCAGACTGCTGCTGGAGTTTCTGTTCATCCTGTTTCTGATCCAGCTAGCCCTGGGTGGAGCAGACTACCTTTGGCAAGTCCATCATCACCGCCAGAAGCTGCGGATGTCGCGCAAGGAGATGATGGATGAATTCAAGGAAAGCGAGGGCGATCCGCACCTGAAGTCGGCCCGCCGTCAGCGCGCCCAGGAAGTGGCGACGAACCGCATGCTGGCCGACGTCGCGACTGCGGACGTTGTCGTGGTGAACCCAACGCACTATGCGGTCGCGCTGAAATGGGATCGCAAGAAGGGCGGAGCACCGCTTTGCGTTGCCAAAGGGGTCGATGAGGTGGCCCGCAAGATCCGCGAACGCGCTGCCGAGCATGGCGTCCCGATCCACAGTGATCCGCCGACAGCGAGGGCGATCCACGCCACGGTCGAGATCGGCCAGGAGATCCGGATTGAACACTATCGTGCGATTGCCGCCGCGATCCGTTTTGCCGACGCCATGCGCAAAAGGGCACGGAAAAGATGAGCAAAGCCAAGGACCTGTCGAACCTGGCCGGGCTTGCGCAGCTGATGCTGGATCACAAACTCGGCGTCCTGAAGGGAACGTCAGACCGGCTTGAGCAAAGCCGCATGCAGCTGTCCGCCATCAATCAGTCAGGGCAACCGGTCGATCTGGATCCGCTCATGTCGTCAAAGGTCGGGCTCGACTACGAGCGTTGGGCAGACGCACGGCGCGGGGAATTGAACCTGGTCATTGCCCGGCAGACGGCGGCCTGGCTGGAGGCACGCAGCGACGCCCAAACGGCTTTTGGACGTGTCCAGGCGCTGCAGAAGCTGGCGGAGGAGCTGGATGGTCGACGGTGAAGCGGGGTGGGCCTTGACGCGCAGGCGTGACCCGACTGGTTGCCAGGTCCCGTTCCGCCCCTGTTAGCGATGCTAGCCGTCCTGCCGGGCGATATCGGTGATCAGTACATCGGTTACCACGGGGCCAAGCACGAGCGCCGCCGCTTCCTTCAGGCTGGTGCGCAGGACAACAAGGTTGGCGCCATCGGTGAAGGATCCGGAGAAGCCGCCGACGTTCGCGTGATCAAACAGCACCCTAAGGAAGGCATCGCGCAGTTTCGGCTCACGCTGGTAGACGGCTTCGGTATTGCCGACCGCAACCTCCAGCGACAGGGACAGGACGACCATCGCAGCGACTCGACCATCCTGGACCACAGGAACTACGAACTGGTTGTTCATCTTGACGTATTCCGGCGCACCATCTTCAGGTTCTGCCTCTTCTGCCGCGTCACCTTCAGCGTGCTCTCTATCCTTGGGCGCAGCATCATCGGCTCCGGCCGCATGGTCTGCCTCGGGACGCAGCATGAGACCGGCGCCAACGCCGCCGCCAAGTCCGATCAGCGCAAACAGTATGGGAAGGATCTTGCGCAGCATCAGAAGGGCATCACGATATCTGCGACCTGCTGGCCATAGGTCGGCTGCTGCATGTCGGTGATCTGCCCCCGGCCGCCATAGGCGATGCGGGCCCCGGCGATCTTGTCGTAGGTGATCTCGTTGTCGCGCGAGATGTCGCTGGGCCGGACATAGCCGGTCACGATCAGCTCGCGCATCTCGAAGTTCACCCGGACCTCCTGCTGTCCCTCGACCTTTAGGACGCCGTTCGGCAGTTCCTCGACAACGGTCGCCGCGATCCGCAGCGTGAGCTTTTCCTTCCGCGAGACCGACCCCTGGCCCTTGAAGGTCGAGGACGAGTTCATGTCAACGGCGTCACCCATGCTCGCGCCCTCAGGCAGGCTTTCGTTCAACCGCTGCGGAATACCAAGAAGATCGGGAATCCCGCCACTCACGTCTCCGTTGCGGCTCCGCCCGGTGGAGTTGGAGATCGAGGCGCTGTCATCGATCTCAATCACCACGGTCAGGATGTCGCCGCGTTGCGCGGCACGCCGGTCGCCAAACAGCGACTCGTTGCCCCCGGTCCAGAGCGAGGAGGCATCGGTCGGCGTATTGGGCGCCACGTCCTGGGGCAACTCTGCCGCATACATTGCGTAGTGCTGGTCGCTGCCTTCCAATCCCGAGAATTCCGGCGCGCGTCCGACCTGCTCAAGCTTGGCACAACCGGCCAGTGCAAGGACCGTCACCATCAGGCATCGCTTCATCATTTCAACCATTCCATCCGACATAGACTGCTCCGTCCGGGCCGACGCGACCCGTGACCGTGTTTCGTGAGCCCAGGTTCATCACCCTGATTTCGTCTCCTGCTGCGCCCCGGGCAAGGGCTCGGCCCTCGGTCGAGATGGCAAGCCCACCCGAGAGAAAGACGAGCGTCACCAATTGGTTGCGATCTACCAGCGTCGGCGGCCCGAAATCCCCAGGGCGCACCGGTTTGCCTGCGTAGATCGCGACGCGAGCTTCCTGACCCAGCGCTGCGCCCGGGTCTGTCAGCGCACCGGGAAGCTCGGCGCTGACCATAGTCAGGTCCTCGGGCGCGATCAGTGTCTTGGCGCGGATCGTCCGGGTGGCGACCACGCTTTCCGCCAGGACGGGTTGAGCGAACATCAGAAGAGCGAGCAACCGGAGCATCAGCGCACCTGCGTTGTTGCGGCGAGCATCTGGTCAGCGGCAGTGATGACCTTTGCGTTCAGCTCGTAGCCGCGCTGTGCCTTGATCAGTTCCGTCACTTCGCGGACTGCATCGACCGAGCTGCCCTCAAGATAGCCGTGGCGAAGCGTGCCCAGACCGTCCGCGCCAGGGACCCCAGAAAATGCTGCGCCCGAGGCCGGGCTTTCAAGAAACAGGTTCGACCCGATCGCCTCCAGCCCTTTCTCGTTCGGAAAGGATGAAATGGTCAGCTGGCCGATAAGTTCAGGATCCACTCGATCGGCAAAGTCGGCCCAGACTTCGCCGGACGGGCTGATGGTCAACCCGCGGGCATCCGATGGAATCGTGATCCCGGGCACAACCGGGTAGCCGTCCGAGGTTACAATCAGCCCCTCGGCCGAGCGCTTTAACGCGCCATCGCGGGTATAGCCGGTCTGGCCGGAGGGCATCTGCACTTCGATATAGCCGTTTCCATCGATGGCGACGTCGAGGTCTGCTCCAGTTGCCTCAAGCGTGCCTTGTCCGATGACGACGGACACCGCCGCGGGCCGTACGCCAAGGCCGATCTGGACGCCGGTTGGAAGCATGCTGCCGTCTGCGGCAGAGACGCTTCCGGGGCGGGACATCTGCTGGTAGGTCAGGTCCGCAAAATCAGCGCGGCGGGGGTTGTAGCCTGTCGTCGACATGTTGGCGAGGTTGTTCGAGACAACATCCACCTTCATCTGCTGGGCTGCCATGCCCGTCGCGGCGATCTGAAGCGCTTTCATGATTGACCCTTATCGTCCGAGCGTTGAAATCACGCCCCGAACCCTTTCATCCTCGCCATCAAGGAACTTCTGGCCCAGTTCGTAGGCCCGCTGGACCTCGATCATCCGGGCAATTTCGGACACAGGCTCGACATTGCTGTCTTCCAGCATCCCCTGCAGAACCGTCGCACCTTCTGCAGGTTCGACATCGTTTGCGGAAAACAACGTGCCGGACTGATGTCGCAGCGTCAGCGGGTCCGACGGCTGCCAAAGCCCGATCTGCGCAATTGGCTGGCCTTGGGCAGAAAGCGTGCCATCAGAGGAAAGCGAAATGCCCCTTGCGTCCGGCGGCACGAACACCGGCGCCCCGCCGGCATCAAGCAGACGATTGCCGTCGGGTGTGACCAGCTCGCCCTCGGCCGAGGGTGTGAAACTGCCCGCACGTGTCAGGCGGTTGCCATCCGGGGTCTCGATCAGAAAGAAGCCTTCTCCCTGGATCGCAAAGTCGAACTGGCCGCCTGTCTGGCTTAGCGTTGATTGCGACAGGTCGACGTGGCGCCCGCTCGCATGTGCCATCGAAAGGGACGGATCCTGATCCAGCGCGGCGACGAATTCCGAAAAGACCACGCCCTCGCGTCTGAAACCGGTGGTCGAAGAATTGGCGATGTTGTTTGCGACAACGCCCATCTCTCGCATCAAACCGGACTGGCGGTTCAGGGTCGCATAGCCTGCAGCGTCCATGTCAGCTCCCTGCGATCAGCGGAACAAGCGTGTCGGTGAAGAAGGCGACCAAAGTGGATGTCATGAAGCTCATCGACAGCCAGAAGACAGCGATCATCGCGCCGGCCTTGGGGACGAATGTCAGTGTCATTTCCTGCACGGAGGTCAGCGCCTGGAAGAGGCCGATCACCACACCGACAACTAGCGCCACGGTCAGGAGCGGGGCCGAGATAATCACAGAAACCCATAGCCCCTGGCGCGTCAGGTCGTAGATCATCGCTTCCGTCATACCGGCATCCTCAGGATTTCCTGGTAGGCCTCGACCACACGGTCGCGGACAGTCGCCACCGTTTCGACTGCCAACTGGGATGAGGCCAGCGCCTGCACCAGCGCATGCGGGTCAGCTCCTCCAGTCATGGCGGAGCGGGCTGTCGCCTCATGTTCTTGAAGCGAGTCCAGGAAGTTCCCGGCAAGCTTTGCAAAGCCCTGTTCCGCCGCCCCCGCACGTGGCGAAGGGGCGGCGGCAGTGCGGGCATTTGCATAGGCCTGCGATACGAAAGAGCTTTTCACATCCATTCTGGGTCTCCCTTACCGTCGCAGAAGGTCGAACAGGCTTTGCGCCATTTGACGCGTCTGATCGAACATCCGGAGGTTCGCCTCGTAGCTGCGCTGCGCTTCGCGCGCGTCAGCAATTTCGATCACTAGATCGACATTCGAGCCGTCGTAGTGACCGGTTTCGTCGGCCAGCGGATGGCCCGGATCATAGATCTTCGTCAGGTCGCTCTGGTCCAGTTTCACCGGACCGGCCTCGACCAGGCCGCTGTCCATCGCCTGTTCGAAGGTCATCACCTTGCGGTGGTAACCAGGGGTATCGGCGTTGGCGATGTTCTCGGACACATGCCGGAGCCGCATGGCCTGCGTCTCCATTCCGGAGGCCGCGAAGGAAAGCGAAGAGATGAGATCGTTGCCCATGTCCTACCCCCTCACCGCGGCCGGCCAAGGCTGGCGCGGACCACATCCGACGTCGCGCGGTAGATCGCCAAAGCCATTTCGTGGGACTGGCGGGCTTCGACCGACTTCACCATCTCGGCCTCAAGCGAGACCGAGTTTCCGTTCGGGGCCTCATGGCCACGCACCTGTTCAGGCAGCGGCAAGGCATGTGCGGAGGAGGCGGACAGGTGACCCGCGCGAGTTGCGCGCATCTCACCCCCGGATTCGGCAAAAACTTCGGCGAAAGCCGGTAGGTCCTGGGCCTTGTATCCAGGCGTGTCGGCGTTCGCGACATTCTCCGCGATCACCGACATGCGTGCCCCGGAAAAGGCAGCCAGTGATTGCGCCATCCGGGTGAGTTCTAGTTTTTCGAACATCGGGGCTTCTCCCTCGACCTACTTCACCAAGGCTTAAGGGTGATTCGTTTAGAAACGGTTTAGGGCGAACAAAGGGAGAATCCCGTGGCTGGACTGTTCGATGGCCTCCTCGCGGAAATCGGTGCAAGCACATCGGTACGACGGATCGGGCGGGTGGCCGAAACCCGTCGTGGGTTGGCCGAGGTGACTGGCCTCGACGCAGCCGCTATCGGTGACCGCGTGCTGATCCAAAGTCGCGATGGAGCAGCGGGGGGCGAGGTGCTTCGCTTGTCACCCGGACGCTGCTCGGTGCTGCCAGATGCTTCAGGCGACGGAATGGCCATCGGCGACCGGGTCGAACTTCTGGGCAAGGCAGAGATCGCGCCTGACGACAGCTGGATCGGACGGATCATTGACGCGATGGGTCAACCGATTGATGGACGCCCCCTGTTGCGCGGGTCTCGATTGCGCGCCTTGCGTGCGCCCGCTCCTCCTGCAGCCAGTCGTCGACGGCTGGGCAACCGGCTGGAAACGGGCGTTGCAGTTTTCGACACCCTCTTGCCGCTGGTGCGGGGGCAGAGGATCGGCTTGTTCTCCGGCTCCGGCGTCGGCAAGTCCTCGCTACTGGCCAAGTTTGCCCGTGGTGTAGAGGCCGACGTGGTCGTGATCGCACTGGTCGGCGAACGCGGCCGCGAATTGCGCGAATTCACGGAGCGTGTTCTTGGCCCAGCCGGCATGGCGCGGAGTGTTGTCGTGACCGCGACCTCGGATCAGTCGCCTCTGATGCGGCGTATGTGTGCCCTGACCGCCATGGCAGTGGCCGAGCATTTTCGCGACCAAGGCAAGCACGTTCTGTTGCTGATCGACAGCATAACCCGCTTTGCCGAAGCTCACCGCGAGGTTGCCTTGTCGGGCGGGGAAGGAGCCTCTTTGCGGGGGTTTCCTCCGTCGCTGACACAGGCCATCATGGGCCTGGCCGAACGTGCCGGACCCGGACCCGAAGGGTCGGGCGACATCACGGCCGTGTTTTCCGTCCTGGTTGCGGGGTCGGACATGGAGGAGCCGGTGGCAGATATTCTCCGTGGGGTCCTGGATGGGCACGTCGTTCTTGACCGGCGTATAGCCGAGCGGGGGCGCTTCCCCGCGATCGACCTATTGCGGTCGGTGTCGCGTTCACTGCCGGAGGCAGCCACGGAGGACGAAAATACCCTGATCGCCGAAGCTCGGCGCCTGCTTGGATCGTATGATCGAGCCGAGATGATGATTCAGGCCGGGCTTTATGCCCAAGGCTCCGACCCGTTGATCGATCGCGCGATCAAGGTCTGGCCCAGGCTTGACGGCTTTCTTGCCGAAACGGCCCCAGCAACCGGAGTTGCTGGGAGCTTTGACAGACTGAAGGCAAGCCTGGCGGACTAAGTGAACGGCTATGCCATGGCTGCTTGCACGTTTTCCCAGACCAAGACGCTTGCAATGCCGATCAGCACCAATCCACCACCCCACGCCATTGACTGGCGTGCCCTGCGACTGTCGTTCAGGGTCTGGGCAAGGCTCCCACCAAGCCAGGCCACGACAAGATCAGCCGGAATCGCGGTCAACGGGACCAGGACGCCCAGCAACAAGAGCTGTATCGTAACGTCACCGCTACCGGTGGCCCCAGGCTCAAGTGCAACAAAGGGTGGAAGAAAGAGAGCGAAGAACAGCACAGTCTTCGGGTTCAGAAGTTCGACCAGAACACCTTGCCACATCACCTTGGCCAACGGCCTCTTGGCGACCGAGCTGGCCGACAAGTCCTGTTCGGCACTGGTCCGGGCTTCCTTGATCATTCGGGCCCCAAGCCAGACGAGATAGGCCGCGCCCAGATACTTCAGGGCTACAACCAAACCGTCAAACGTCATGAATATGGTTCCCAGCCCCCAGGCCGTTGCTACGGCAAGGACGATACCGCCCAGACAAAGGCCGAGGGCAGAGGCAAAGCCGGCAGACCGGCTTTGCCCGACTGTTCGAGACAGAACGTAAAGCATTGAAGGACCTGGCGTTGCGCTAAGCGCAAGTCCGGCCAGTGCCACAGCGATCATCGACTCCATCGGGGGCATTGCTCAGACACCGCTCTGGTGAATACGCGCTTCGAACGGGTTGCTGTAGGAGGCCGAACCCTTACCCAGCGCTCCGGATGCAGTGAGACGCTGGCGCTGTCTCAGGTACGGGAAATCGCGCAACAACATGCGTTCTAGGTGCGTGCCGGCTTGGAACGGTTCGTACTGCGCGGGTCGGTTGTCGCCGATCAGCTGCGGAAACGGCTTGATGACCGTATCGTGGTTCGCCGCGACGAAATACGGCATCGAAAAGCGCTCACGACTGCGATTGACCACACGGTGCGGCGTGGACCGAAGGATGCCGTTGGTCCAGGCTTCCAACATGTCGCCGATGTTGACGACATAGGCGCCGTGGTCGACCGGGACATCGACCCAATGATCAGCTTGCGTCATGACTTGCAGACCTTCGTTCCGGGTGTGCAACAGGGTGAGGCATTCGTAGTCGGTATGGGCACCCATGTTGACAGAGCTGTGATCCTTGGTCAGCTCTGGCCGCACATAGTGCAGCAACCGAAGCTGTGACACGGGTTTCGTCATCTGACCGGTTATCGCACCTTTGGGAAGTTTGAGAAACATCTCAAGCGCCGCGCAGATCATGCGCCCCAGTTGGGCCACTTCGGAATAGTAACGCGACACTGTCACCTTGAAGCCCGCCAGGTCCGGCCAGACGTTCGGGCCGAGCACAAGATTTCCGGCACGATAGTCGGGATCGGACGCGGGCAGATCAAGCCCGAGGTCGAAGGCCTCGTAGTTGCGGTGGACCTCATCGACATAATCGCCCTTTTCGGTGAAGGGAACGTAGCCACGGTGATTGAGGCTTCGGCCGATATAGTATCTCTGCTTTTCTGCATCCGACTGCGCAAAGAACCGTTCCGCCACGCGGTAGGTTTCATTGATCAGATCCAAGCTGATGCCGTGATTGCGAATGCGGAAAAAGCCGATGTCCCGCGCTGCCGACCCGAGCTGGTTGGCGAGCCGCATGACATCGACGGATGTACCGGACCGTAAAGCACTGACGTCAATCAAGGGAAGTTCGTCTGAAAATGGACGTTGAAATGCGAGTGTGGTTGCCACGGGATCCTCCTTTTGTATTGGAGGACGAGGCTACGAATTCATGGTTAACAAAGTGTTCCCAGACTACCGCAGCGCGGGAAACAATAGCAGAAAGGTGCTGCCGCGATCCGGCTCGGAAATCACATTCACCGACCCTCCGGACTGCTGTGTCAGTCCTCGGACAATCGAAAGACCCAAGCCCGTACCCGAACCGACGGGTTTCGTCGTGAAGAACGGGTCGAATATCTGGGAAAGCCGGTCAGGGGGAATGCCTATCCCGGTATCGGTAACGCTGATCTGCACATATCGGCCGGGTGGCATCTCGGCCGGGCCGTCACGGTCTTCGGCCATGGTCTTGAGGAAATTTTCGGTTCGGATCACCACCTTGCCGCCAGATTCCGTCGCGCTGAGCGCGTTCTCGATCAGGTGGGACAGGATCTGCCCGAACGCTACCGCATCCACGGAAACCGGCCAAAGGTCATGCTGCATATCAAGCATCAGTCGGCCCGATGCTGATCCGTGGTCGCGGTCGACCTGATCAAGGATGATCTGGTTCAGGTTTGCTTCCACTGGACTGAGCCGCGTTCGCTGTGCGAAGGTCAGCATGTCCCGCACAAGACGCGCACCGCGTTCCCCGGCCAGTCGCGCATCCGTAAGGCCCTGTTGTGCGACCGGCGAGAGCGGGTCGGCTTCGATGATTTCCAGGTTTCCCAAGACGACAGTCAACAGGTTGTTGAATTCATGCGCGAAACGGCCGGTCAATTTTCCGATCGATTCCAGGCGCCGGGCTTCGAACAGGCGCGCTTCCAGCGCTTTGCGGGTACTGATTTCCTGGCTCAGCTGATCATGCGATGCCACAAGATCACGATATCTTTGCGCCGACCGCTGCGCCTCTGCCAGAAGTTCAAGCTTGGCCCCAGCCATCGCGGCTACGGTGTCCAGGATCTCCAGTTCGACATCGCCGAAAGCCGCGGGTTCGGGGTGTTCACTGTCGATCACGCCGACGACGCGACCACGAAACGTCAGCGGAACGCAGATTTCGGATCGCGCGGGCCGTGTGTCGGGAATGTAGTTCTGATCTGTCAGAAGATCGTCTACGATCATGGCCTTGCCAGTCTGCGCGACCTGTCCGGTAATTCCCCGCCCAAAGGGGATGATCAGGGGATTGAGGATATTCCGTCCGAAAGGATTCTTCTCTCCCCAGGCAGCAACTTGCCGAAGGGCGCTCTGCTCCTCATTTGCCTGATAGATGACGCAGTCGACGAAGTTGAGCTTGCCGACGACGTTCTGCGCCACATACCAGAAGAGATCTTCGATGCTGGGGATCTGGATCAGGTCGACCGCGAACTGGTTCAGGGTCCGAAGCATCGAAGCTTCGATGGGCAAGCCGCGATGTTCAGATGTAGCGATGGCAGGATGCGGCACTCGTTCAGTCCCCTTGGGCGCAAACTCCCGCATACGTTAGGCAAAGCTGCCTGCGTGGCAAAGGTAAATTGTTAGACCTGGAAGGAGTTCGCGGCTCCGTGCGCTGACTTGTGCCATAGGTACGGCACAGAAACAAACGTTGGCCCTGACATCACGGTCTGAGAGTTGCCGCGGCGCGAGATGGATCGACCCCAAACATTCGTAGCGAAATCGCCACATTAGCCTGTGCGCTTGAGTGAAAGATCCACCGGGTGCTTCTACGACGGCGCAGAAGTCGCACTCACCTTATCGTCGAAGCAGGGCAAGTGCGGTCGCAGCAGGCGAAGACGCTGCCGCCTGACCCTGCATTTCGGACTGAAGGATGAAGCGCCGCACAAGGGCGTCCATCTTGGACGGGTCCTTGAATTGGCTGAGATCGGATGACCCGAAGGTCGCTTCTGTCCGTTTCCGGAGCGTTGAAACCTGCTGGTCGATGTCGATCGAGGAGAAGCTTTTCGGCAGGCCCAGCGCCGTCTGCATGACCTCCCTCAAGGGGGCGTTCCCAAGAAGCGTGTACCACTTGGCAAGTTCGCTCGAACCCTTGTTGGCAAGGGCCGGGATCTCCCTCTCGGCATTCATCGACAGACGAAATGTGTTGTTCTGCTGACCAACGGCGGCTTCGAAGCTGCGCGAGCGGAATTGCGCCAGGATCTCGTCCGGAAAGGTCGATATCTTTGTGCGTGGAACTGAAAAGTCGCCATAGCCAAAAGCGGCTGAGAACTTCTGGTACTGCTTGTCAGCCAACTTGTTGGCCAGACTGCCCTCCTTCAGGGTCCCGCCCTCCAGCACTTTCTGGATGAAGGCCTTGCTGTTGACATCGCCCTCAAGCCCGAAGGCCGTAAGGGCGATGCGCAACAGCCGCTTGTCGCCGACAAGCTTCTCTGCCGTATCAGCTTTGCCGATCTTGTCTCGAAAATAGGCTTCGTCCCGCTGGTTTGCAGGCAGCGACTGCTGGACCATCTGCTGACGTACCATCGTCTTTTTGAGAAAGCCCCAGCCGACATAGCCGGCAAGGGGAATGACGGGCTGGAAACTCACGCCCGTCCGGCGGCAAAGAGCCGCTCCTCTCGGGGAAGAAGGCTACGGAGGGCTTTGAGGGCCTGATAATGCTGGTTCTCCATCACGGATCGGCTGGCAAGGGTCAATTGCGTCCGACTGTCGTAGTCGGTCAGCACCTGGGACAGCTGTTCGATCCCGCGCAACAACTGCAGCTTCGCATCTTCCGGGTCTGCGTCGCCGGTGAGGACAAGCTGCGCGATGTAGCAGACCCTGCGTACGGGAGTGTTCACCGCTTCTGGATGGATCGCGTCGCGAAGCCGGAGGATGTTGGCATTCGGCGTCATGATCGCCAAACGCGAGCGCTTGTCCCCGTTCTCGATGACCGCGCCATTGATCAGAACGCGTTCATGCGGGCCAAGCTTCAGAACCAGGCCGGTCATTTGCCACCTCCATCGCCGCGAAGACCGCGCATCACGGCCATGTTGATGTCAGCCAGGACCTCGACGCTGGACTTGTCGTCCAGAACCGACCGGCTGTGCTGAGCGGTGAACTCGTAGAGATAGAAAAGACGCGCGCGCAACGCGGCGGGCAGGCCGTTTCCGGGAAGTGCCACGTCCGAGGCTAGCGTGGACCAAAGGATGACATTGTCGGTCACGGCGCGGACCAGCGCGGGATAATCGGTGGCGCGATTGGCCCAGGCAGTGCGGAGCCGCTGCGTGGTCTGTGCAAGAAGATCGTATTCGACGGAACGAAGCGAACGAGTCGGCGCCTCGGGTCGGGCGTAGCTGATGGCGGAATGGAAGGTCATGGGGTGTCCATCTGTTCGAAAGCAAGGGGTGAAGGTAGGCCGCGGGGATCACCCCCCGCGGCCCGAAGTGCTTAGCGGAACAGAGACAGGAGGCCCTGCGGCTGCTGGTTGGCGATTGACAGTGCCTGGGTCGCCAGCTGCTGCTGCACCTGCAGCGCCTGCAGCCGGGCCGATGCTTCCTCCATGTCGGTATCGACCATCGCGCCGATGCCGGTCTTGAGCGAGTCGGTCAGCTTGCCGACAAACTCGGACTGGATGTCGATCCGCTTTTGCGACGAACCGAAGCTCGACGCCGCGTTGATCGAGGTTTGCAGCAGGCCTTCGATGTCGGTCAGAGCTGCTTCGGGATCTGCCGTCACGTCGATCGTACCCAGTGCAGCCAGCCCACCTTCACCGCGGGTCGCCGCAACCGAAATGGTGGTGGAGACGTTGGTATTGTTGGTGATGCTGAGCGTGCCGGCAGTTGAAGTCGACAGGGTGAAATCAGACCCGTTCAAGCCGCCAGCGGTCAGCGCCTCGCGCAGGCCTATGGCGAGTTCATCGTTGGTGTCGCCGACCTTCACGACGTAGCGCCCGGTGGTGTTGCCAACGGTGATTTCGATTGCGTCGCCTTCAATGAGAGCAGTCGTCGTACCAGCGACCGCGCCATTGGCGTTTGAGGCAAGTGCACCCGCACCACCCTGGATCGCGAAGCCGGTCACCGTGCCGGTACCACCGCCTGCAGCCGGCGAGCCGGTTACCGTGCCAAGGCTGGTTCCGGTCAACGCCGTCCCGGCCGAAGTCGACAGGTCCTGCGCCGTGACTTGGATGTTGGACGACTCCACACCCGTCGCGCTGCGATCCAGCGACGACAGCACGTTGATCGACGTCTGCGAGCCATCAACCAGGTTCAGGCCGTTGAACTGCGCCGCGCCAACGACCGATTCGATCTGCTTGGTCAGCTGCGTGATGTCGGTCTGAAGCTTGCTGCGGTCGACGTTTTCGGCCTGGGCGGCGACGATCTTGCCCTTCATTTCGGTCAGAAGCTTCGTGACTGATTCCGAGGCGTTGCGCGCCACGGTCAGCGTGGCATTGCCAACGGAAAGGCTGTCGGAGATGCCCTTGAAGCCTTCGACATCCGATTCCATCACCTTGGAGATGGCCCAGACGGCGGCGTTGTCCTTCGCGCTGG